>WLWD01006229.1_pt1 | contig 266273 bp, 178 predicted proteins | sample 6712731 | NCBI WGS metagenome assembly WLWD01 (sample SAMN12718690, study PRJNA576275) | sponge metagenome | isolation source: marine sponge | host: Mycale hentscheli | place: New Zealand: South Island, Marlborough, Capsize Point | collected 2014-11-01 | reverse complement strand
AGGTGTACGTGGTGTACTCCTGGTGTTATGGGACTTGGAGGTGTACGTGGTGTGCTCCTGGTGTATGGGACTTGGAGGTGTACGTGGTGTACTCCTGGTGTGTGGGACTTGTGGTGTGCTCCTGGTGTGTGGGACTTGGAGGTGTACGTGGTGTACTCCTGGTGTGTGGGACTTGGAGGTGTACGTGGTGTGCTCCTGGTGTGTGGGACTTGGAGGCGTACGTGGTGTGTGGGACTTGGAGGTGTACGTGGTGTACTCCTGGTGTGTGGGACTTGTGGTTGCTCATGGTGTGTGGGACTTGGAGGTGTACTTGTTGTGTGGGACTTGTGGGGTAACTCCTGGTGTGGTGGGACTTGGAGGTGTACGTGGTGTGGTGCTCCTGGTGTGTGGGACTTGGAGGTGTACGTGGTGTACTCCTGGTGTATGGGACTTGTGGTGTACTCCTGGTGTGTGGGACTTGGAGGCGTACGTGGTGTACTCCTGGTGTGTGGGACTTGTGGTGTACTCCTGGTGTGTGGGACTTGGAGGTGTACGTGGTGTACTCCTGGTGTTATGGGACTTGGAGGCGTACGTGGTGTACTCCTGGTGTGTGGGACTTGGAGGCGTACGTGGTGTACTCCTGGTGTATGGGACTTGGAGGTGTACGTGGTGTACTCCTGGTGTGTGGGACTTGGAGGCGTACGTGGTGTACTCCTGGTGTATGGAACTTGGAGGTGTACGTGGTGTACTCCTGGTTGGTGTGGGTACTTGTGGTGTACTCTGTTGTGTGGGCCTTGGAGGTGTACGTTGTGTACTCTGGTGTTAGTGGGACTTGGAAGCGTACGTGGTGTACTCTCCTGGTGTGTGGCTTGGAGGCGTACGTGTGTACTCCTTGTGTATGGGAACTTTGGAGGTGTACGTGGTGTACTCCTGGTGTGTGGGACTTGGAGGCGTACGTGGTGTACTCCTGGTGTATGGAACTTGGAGGTGTACGTGGTTTGGCATGTGTTGGTGTCTTGTTTTCTTAATTTTTGTTGATGTTTTGGTTTCATTTTGTGCAAGTATTTGTCTTGTGTATATATGAAAGACGTTCGATTTTCAATACACATGGCTTGTAGGTAGGTGGAGGGGGTGGGGGTTATTCCAATTACTTGGATGTAGTCACTGGAAGAATTGTTTGTGCTAAGGTATTTTGAGGAACTACTGAATGTTGTATGTACACTTTGTTGTTGTGATATTCTTGTTTTGTATCAAAGAGAGTGGTGCTTAAAAACATTTTGACCTTTCTACGAGGCAGAATAAAGTAGAAAGAGATAGAAACACTACAACAAATTGTTGTTTTTGTTTGTTAGTCTAATAGCTAATGCAGCAGTGGATGAAAATCCTTGTAGTAGTGGGGCTGGTGAAGTCGTTGACCAATACTTATTTTCAATTATTTTACACTAGTCCAATTTTTTTCCTCACAATAACTTCTTTTTTTTTTCAGTGCAGATTAGCACTACTCGATGTTAACATGGGTAAGGCTTTGTATTCTAGGAAATAACTGAAATACAAACAAACTTGGCTTGCAGCATGACTATGCATCTGCACGCACAAGTTCCCACACTAATATCATTCAGATGAGTATTTTCAACAGATGAAGGTGGAGCCAACGTAATTGTTCAAAAGATGTCCATATGTGTCTACAATGACGATAATACCAAGACCGATATTGATTTGGATTTGAAAGGTCAGTGGCTATTGTTATGACAAGTACGGTACAATTTCATTATGGTGTGTTTGTACATGTAGATACCAGTAAGCTCAAAGACACTCCTCTTGAGATTATTGAGGGATGTAAATTTAGTGTCAAGATTCAGTTCAGAGTGCAACGTGAGATTGTTTGTGGCTTACGTTACAATCAGAAGGCAGCCAAAATGGGGTTTAAAGGTGAGAACTTAGTTTAAGTGTGTGTGCATGTGTGTCCACACCCCTACAATAGCATATTTACCATGAATTAAATCTCAGGCGTAAGCATGGCATGGTAAACCAGTCATACTTGTGACCATTAATTTTGGCTAAAGTGGAGATTTAGGAATACTTCAAACTTACATGCAACAATTGCTTTTAAAGTAAATGTCACTTTACCTCTCAAACTCGAGCTTGCTTGCCATACTTTGCACAATCCTGTTTGTTTTTTGTGATTTGACTGGCCATGCCTACCGTCACGCCTATTAATTGTACAATCATCATGACGATTTCTACTGTATTACTGTTTATACTAAACGGTACTTATTGACTGCAAGCAAGCGCAGTAATCAAAGAATACACTTCGTAAAACAACAACTAGAAGCAATTTAGTCGTGTAAATCTAATAGCAATAACACACGATTAAATCTCAACGTTCAGTGAAGAAGAGGCAGTTACTCGGGTGCACATTAATGCAGTAACTTCTGCTAGACTTCAATCAAGTCTGTCTTACAGTTTTAAATAGTTATTTCTGGCACGGTTCTGTTCATATCGTCATCTATAGTTAGTTGTTTCCTAAACCCAGTTAGTGCGCACCTAGAAGAACGGAGGAGAACCTGAAGGAGTAAAACTACTTGCCACAGAAGAGTTTATGAGTAGTTCTTGTAAGCTTTTTTGAGAGTATTGAAACATTTATCGTGTCTACATGTGGGAATTCTTCTGAAGTTTGCAAAATAGTGAATGACATTACTGCCCAGTAGTTTAGTAGTCATCTTTCTGTTTGTCTGTCACACTCTGATTTTGGAGATTACTGACAAATAACTGTTGATTTAGGTATGATCTTACATAGCTCAGAACAACGATTTAAGTCATTATTGAGCTACATTTTTATTTTCGGGCTAATTTTTGAGGAAAAGTGATGCTGTCAGCTCTGCGTAGGCACTTGCTTTGTGGGTGTCATGTCGTAATCATGTGAGCAAGTAATTTTTTGCTTCCAGCTGTAGTTTTGATTTATGCTAGGAAGTTAAGCGAGTGCTAGAATTGGAGTTCCATTTTGAAAATATATCAGTGAGTGTCTCTGGCCTGTTTAGCTTCTTCACTTGAAGACAGTATTTATGTACATATAACACTGTTTACATTGCTCGAGCTATATTGATACCTGATTAGAATAGCCAGTAAATTATTCTTTTGGTCTGAGATGATTTTATTAGCTAGCTAGTGTATAGTAGTGCTGAGGGTTCACACCGTTGGTGCTTCATTTTATATATGCATTTGCTGTGATGACAATAATTATGATTAAATTAACAATCATACTAGTGTGTGCTTAAGCACAAATGGCGAGCGAGCTTAAAACAACACTACTGTTAAACAACGGAGGGGTTTCAATGCCATAGTAACCACTCCCCGCAACTGTTTAAATTGAAAGAAGAAAAAAAGCAACAAAAAATCTAATCACATTTTTTAAATGTTTTCTTTATGATATTCTTTAGCTAAGTAGTAGTTGTAACACAAAGTACTTTGAAACAACTCACCATACCTACACAAGACTTACCTTCGTGGTTAGTCTAGTGGACTATGAATTTTCAAGTAAATACTGTTGCGTAGGGTTTATAACTATGACAAACAGCATATTAACTTACCACTGCCACTAACTCGAATAAAAGTGGAACTGTGGGAAGTTTTTGAGTTTTAACTTCACTCACAAAAGAATTCAAAGTGGTAAACAATTCAATTTTTAGGATGATATGGGTAATGATCTGTAAACCAGAGTATTCTGTGTAATGAAGTTTGGGACGGGGGCGAACACCGAGCTAGCTAACACAAAAATATGCAAGGGTCAAAGTACAAAATGACGTATGTACGTCCACACATATATGTGTGACTGGTTTTGTGAAAATCTGACTAAACACGGCATCTAAAGTTTTCTATTTTTTCTACCGGTAGTTTGCGTGGGGCCATGGGATGCCGTCCTCCAAATTTGGAAGCTGTAGCTCAAGCCGTCTTCATCCTACGCACTACAACACTCCAGTATTTTTGCTCAACTTATTGCTGATTTTTTTTTTAAAACGCCGTGTAAAGAAGTTGCTAAGGCCAGGAGCGTGTTTTGTATCCATGAACTATTACCGCGTGCCTCCGGGACACAACAGACTATTACCGGTTACAGGCTGATTGAAAGAAGTCAAACAGGCTTAATGTAGGCCTCCTTGAATAACTATGACGGCAACATTGTGTGAGTACGCGGGTTATGTAGAATAGTAAGTGAATTAGTTAGCTACAGTTTTTTTCCCCGCTGTTAGTGAAAAGACCTCCAATAGATTTCTTAGCAATGCTCCGTACAAGAGTCTAAACGGCTAGTGTTTATAGCCTCATAGCGTGAGTTCTAGAGCTCGCCAGAGCTTACAACTGCGTCATAAGCTAACCGGTCACATATATCCCCGATTTTCAATTGTGTTACCCCTGAGAGTGTCTCGCTCGCTTTGCTCGCCAATTAACACAACAATAGTACAGAAATAAGAATGATATGAAAACGATGAACTTCTGAAAGCTGCTGTAATAGCTAACCCAAGTTTAAGATAGGACAGCCAGAGTTACTCAGAATTGCCACAATAGAAAGGAAAAAGGAAATTGGGGTAGGGTAAGAAATCTGCATAAAACCAGCCAGTTGATAGGCTTGATTGAGCCTGTAGGACACTACACGTGATTGATTGAACTGAATGGCTAAATTTGGATGCAGGAAAGCTGTAGTTTTTTTTTATTCCCCTAGACTTTTTATGGAGTTTTTTCATATTGTTTGTCAACAAGTGAGGGAGACACTCTCAAGAGTAACACAATTGAAAATCAGGGATATTTGTTTGTTTATATGTGTATGTGAATGTATATAATGTCTTTTTGTACTTTAACCCTCGCGTTTTTATGTTTGCATCATGGTCTACCCCTTCCCAATCTCCAGTAAACAGAATCTTTCGGTTTATTGATCCCTTATCATTCAAAGAAATAATTATTTACCCCTTCGTATTAGGTTGTCTTAGGTCTTTAAAACTTACTGCTAAACACAACACTGTGCAGTAATTCTTTAGAACTTCTAGAGTTTTTCAAGTCGCAAAATGTTATAGCAAATAGTTACTATGGTATTGAGATCCTTTACCAGACAATAAAAAATTTTGGCCTTTTTAGTAGCTGTGAGTGTTCGTTGTCAAAAGCTACTGGTAATTCAGATTGTCAGTGACTACAGAAAATACCAGTACTCGGGGAATTGAAATAAGACAGTAGTTCTGTATCTGTTAGCTAAAGTATAAAATGGTCACAAAGCCTACGTACTAATACTTTTAGAAATGGACTGATAGATGTTTTTGAAGTGTTTTGTTTGTGCACAGGCTCACTCGCCCTTTGTGCTCAAGCACATCACTGGTAGCTTCACAAAGCCTAGATCCACAATCTTGAATTAGAAGTATAGAGAGCTGAGGAGCACGAGAGATAGACAAGGGAGAAGGGAATCCATGATTCAATAAGAAAGAGCTGAATAGAGGAAAGGTTAAAAATACTCGGGAAGAAAGATAAAGAAACTGATGTAATTAAATCACGTAGTAGAGGATAATATGAATTGATTAAATTTAAAGGCTTCCTGCTGTCATGAATTTAAAGGTACATCACAAACGCCACTGTGTGGTGGGGTACTTTACTTTTTTTTTTGGATGTGAGAACTTAGAAAAATTGCTATTATTATTATTATTATTATTATTATTAGATAAAAGCAATGTCATGGTGGGAAGTTATCCACCCAAGACCGAACCACACGTCTTTGAAACCAAGCCTGAAAATGCTCCGTCTGGAATGTTGTATCGAGGTTCTATTAATATGTCGAGCATCTTCACTGATGATGATAAGAACAAGTACCTGGATTGGAATTGGATTCTCAAAGTCAACAAAAAAAAATAGAATGCTAAACATTTGGAATATTTAATGTTGCAATATTTTTGTGTGGTTTTATTTTGTTGCTTTTGTGCAGGGGAGGTTGAGGATAGGTACTATTTTGTAGCTGTACTGTTTGTGTGTATGATAATTCATTGCAAAGTAATGTTAAAAAAAAAAAACCCGCGTTAGTTGGTAATGGTCGTACCCTTTATTGTGTGCTGAGGAGAGATCGGCCATCAAGCAAGTAAACGTGCAGCAATGGAAGAAGAAGGCTCACACCAGGTACAGCGAAGGAGATAGTCTAAGTTAGCTAACACTGTAACTGAACTAATAGGGAGCAGAAGTTGGAGCAGTAGATAAAGCAACAATCGTTTTACATCCTGGGTCAACTCATTTGCACTTCGGCCTCTCCACGGATCCCACTCCTCATTCAATCCCTCACCTCATTGCGTACAGAGTAAGGGAAGGCCAATTTGAGGGCTATGGGATTACACAAGATGAGAATTCTCAAAGCCACATTTACAGAGATGGAAGTTTGATATTAAAGCATCCTAATGAAGTTGTGGTGAGCAAGTCTTTATACTAGAGTATTTAGCCACACCCTTTTTAAAACCCACACTACTTCTATTGTCTGTACTTCACATACTGATCAGTGTTTTGTCACGACACGACATCCATGATTTTATAATCTTACTACTCGTAATATTCAAATGTAGCTATTGTATATTGACTTCCAAAAATTCTGGAGGGGGGGGGGGGCGAGAGAGAATTGTACTTTAATTATATACATTGCTATCTATGCTATAGGAAGTGATACACTACCTGAATTTTTTTTTATTATTAATGTACCACCATTGTATTTACAATACTAAAAAAATTCACTATTATATTGTGCTCGTGAAATGTTGACAAAAAAAAATGAAGTAACATGCGGTGAAGCCATTCAAAGTATTTTCTGAGATACAGGGAATGTCAAACTCCACCACTGGCAAATATAAGAGCCTGAGTGTAGATCTTCCATTGGGCAATACAGGTTTGAACCTATTGCTTCATACTCGGTCAGACACTGCTTCAAGTTAATAGTTCATATTACTTTGGCTTGTGTAGGTTTACAACACACATTTGAAACACTTATTGAAGAGGGGAAGCAAGTAGTCTTCAAACACAATATACTTGACCTTAGTAGTGTTATTTTCAAAAACTAAAATTAAAATTTATTTTAGTAACACCTACAATATTTTAGTAAACTAACCAGAACTAAATTTCACATAGGAGGATGATAATGACTAGAGCTAAAACTAAAATTACCAAAACTAAAAATATAGCTAACCATTTTTAATGGCATTGCTGAAAGAAGACGAATGACCAGTGGTAGACCCAGGAAGCAAAACCCTTTACCCAATCATTTCTTCATAGCAAATTGTTTGTCTAAGGCAAACTGTTGGACAGCAGTCTACAGTTGCTCATCTACTATCTAGCCCAGCCCCCTCCCTTAGCAAACAACTAAAACTAAAATGGAAGTTAGTAAATTTGTAAAACTAAAATTAGAATTGAAATTAGTACATTGGAAAAACCTAAAATATAATTGTAGTCTAATTAGTGAAAAACTAAAATTTATCCCGAAATTTTTTTGTCAAAAAGGAACTGAAGCTAAAATGTAAAGGTTCAACCAAAACAACATTACTTCTCAGGTTTTGATTCCCCTCAGGAAATTTATTTTAAATTTGACGACGTTCTCTAAACTCACTTGTTTACTGCCATACAGTGTATTATGCTTCAATCATGTAAGAGTGCCACTATTGTGCCACTATCATCTGTCTGTCTCTGTCAAGTCATTCTCAGTAATTAGACAAAAGATATTGACCCCAAGAAAAGATGAGGAAGAGTACTCAATGACAGCATCTTTTGTAGATTCCACTAAGGTCTGAAAACTTAATGGAAGAAACTTTTTTCTGGATTTCTATCATTGTGTATATTCTCAAAACGTATCTAACCAACACTATTGAATGTGGTAGTGCTCTGGGTGCTGCTTTGTCCTATATTTCCATAATAGTTTCATTTGGTCTTAGAACTGTGTTGTACAATTAAAACCACTGTTTCATATTATGAATGGGGTTTCAAACTTAGACTACTGTTGTGGTCTGTTGCGGTTTCACTGCAGCATACAGAAAGAACTTTGCTTTGATCTGTGGAAATGGCTACTAGGAAGTGGTATTTAATTCAAGGCTTGAGACACCTCAACTTGCGACAAATTTTCCAGACTGTTGAGAGTTAGGCAGAAATATGTACACGATGTTGCAAGAAATTGTACAGCTTGGGGCCAAACGTAACGCAGGAATGTGCACTGTAGGATTAAGAAGTTTTACACCATGTGTAATGAATGCTACAGAAGTAGTTGGTAATGAATCCCAGCCAGGCCCATCAACTGCTGACTTAGTTTAAGTGATACAGAACTGTTAATCTTAAAGACATCTCTGGAATATCTTCTATTCAGAAAACGTCCACAGGTAGATACTTGAAGAGCAAGTTCGGAAGACGGTAAAGAGTTCGGTACTGGAAAAGAGTTCGGCACTGGAAAAGAGGTAGAGTGGCATGATACTGGCAGACAAACGATGAGCAATTGAAGGAAAGTTTGAGGCCAGTGCTTTTCCCACTTAATGGAACAGCAAAAAAAAAAAATCTGGATGAATCATTTCTCGTGCTACAACGTAGTTCATGAGTTTTATTGGTCAGTAAATGTAAGCAGATAATGCCAGGGGGAAAAGATGACAAGTCTATGTCTAAAATACACAGCATACTCAAAATCTTAACAAGTACTACATATTATTGATGCAATACAGAAGATTCAGCAATATAACACACAGATTAGGTATAATTATATCAGGATGTAATATTCATGACAATGTACCTGTCCATTTGTCAGAGAGATTTGTTACTTTTCTGATAGTTATGCTGCTCAGTACAGAAACCATAAAGCTACATTAACCTTTGCCATCAGGAATTAGACTTTCAGAGTCCAGACTCAATTGCATTTTTTTTTTCCCCAGACATTTCGTGGTGGTACACTGAAGAGATGGGCAGCTAAAGCTAGCTTGCTTGAAGAGATGGGCAGCTGAAGCTAGCTTGCTTGAATGAAGAGATCGGCAGCTAAAGCTAGCTTGCTTGAAGAGATCGGCAGCTAAAGCTAGCTTGCTTGAAGAGATGGGCAGCTGAAGCTAGCTTGCTTGGCCATACTATAACCAGATATCACTCCAGATCATCATTTCAGTTTACAGATTCTGAAATTGAGAGCCTTAACTGCAAGTATGTGAGACTGCAAGAGTATGGAGATGAAGCTGAATTATTGAAGAAAGGTTTTTGATGGCAAGAATGATTCCAGGGGCACACATGTTGCACTACATTCAGCCAATTTCTTTCCAAGCTATAAGCGTTTGCATTTACTTCTTTTATTAGACAAGAGTTTGTAAGTGTTACTGCAGCTGCAAGCTCCTCTGCTATGTATGGATTTGTAACTGATGTTTTCTGGTTGGATAGTCTGCACATCAATGAAATGTACCTTCCCAGACAGTCATGAATTGAGTTTGTATGTACACGCCCAGCATCCTAAACTATTTTGTGTTTATTGTTTATTTTATTTTATTTTTTGCTTATTCATTTTACCCATACTTGCAGCCATTTCATATTGTGCATGTGCATCTCTACTCTATTACTATTTTAGTACCCTACAATACATTTTAAAACATGTATTTAAAGGCCACTTTCGTGATAACAATTTTGAAATTTGATCAACAATATTTTTGCATGCTCTACCTTATACCTGTATTTTTTTTATAATGGTCTTGTAGGGAATTTCAAGACTCCATTTCTGAAGTTCTCTCAAACCACATATTTTATTAATTAATTGGGTGTGGTCAATATGTTATTGCTATGATTATAATTCTTGGGAATAAATAACGTACTGAATTTTCACAAAAATAGACCTGTTATTAAATACTTCACTAACTGGCATCTTACTCATCATGGTATACTTTAAGTATGTGACAGGTGGTCTTGCACCATCTGAGCACATGCTTTTAGAATGTATTAATTAAAGTATATATTTTAGTTACTGGATTACACCAGTTTTCTTTGATTATTGTATTTAATAAATGGTCCTGTGACCCCACAGAGCTAATCAATAAAAGGCTTACTATTTACAATGTATGTTGTAGCCAGAATTAGAAGCACAACGCGCAGAAGGTATGGTATCCATTCGTCAGAGTATTAGTTCTGCCCGTGCTTCTCTAGGTGTAACGAACTATCCCATAGACAAGGACAAGTACCTCAACTACAACTCTCGCATGCAGCCTGTTGCTAGGGACAGTGATGAACTCTCTCTCACCAGCCTTGCTAGTCAGCCACGCTGTATCATTGGCAATGAGGTAAGGATTGTCAACATATTCTGATTATTGGCACCCCACTTTAAATAGTACAGGTGTTGTCCTTTCAGCATAGACTATATCTGGGGGTTCAGTGTGGCAGTAGGTACTGTCATTGTGTCACAGTCTGTTCTCTCTTGTGTCCTGCTAGTGAGCGAATGGTCTATTAGAGATTCATAATTTAATTACCAAGCTCTTTTATGAAGATTAGAATAATTAATGATTTTCTTACGAGTAAGTTCTTTGTCACTTTTTTATCCTTTGTGTTATAATCATGCCAGTGGTTTAAATCCTTTTCATTCATTCACTCGTGATCTCACTTGTTGTTTATGGTAAACCATTTCTTCAGTGTTGTTGTTATCTCATAGTATACAATTTAACTACCTTACCAACTGGAAAGAGTTTATCCACTGCATGCAGATGTATATCAGCTTAAATTGAGTCTTAATAGTTTGAGTGTGTATTGTTTTTCATGTGTCTAAATTCCAGGTGCTATACCTTCCCCCAAACTCAGGCTACACAGTATACAAGCCATTTAAATATGGTCATCTAAATGTGAAGCAAGAATCTCAAGGGGCAATGCCTATGGGAGATAGTGGTGGAGGATATTCACTTTCCTTTGTACTCAATATAATGGAGGATCTGTGGACTAAGGCTATAGAAGAATATTTGGAAGTGGAAAAGAAAGATTTTAAGGTTTGTATATGTGTTTGTGTGTGGCACTTATGCATGTATTTAAAGAAGATGGTTTAAAAAAACAAAGCAAGACTACCTTTTCTGAAAAATTGATTCTCTTAGACGTCTCTTTTCCATTATTCTTAGAGCTCTTTAGGCAGACAGAGATGGTCAGCATATCATTATCAAGAAAGTTTGTGCACAAGTTGAAAACTTACCAGTTTGTAAATAATGCTGCTTGGTACAGACTTGGTGTACAGCTCCACATGATCAATCCTATTGCTCTGATGGCATTTCACATCATGCACAATCAGCTAGTTCCTTTTTCAATATCACATGATCGAGAAGCCTGATTAGGTTGACCAAATGAAATGATTGTTTTCCTGCTAGCAGTTGAAATGTAAGTGTGATGTAATAATGAGACTGCTATATATGTAGCATTGTTGTCCATTGATCTTTTAATGGCTGAAAGTCAAAGAAAGTGCACAGGTTCTCGTAAACTAATATTTATTCCAATAACATGCATATACAGTAATAATATGGGCATGATAGACCTTTAAAATAAAAGTTGCATTTGTTCGTTTCTTTCACCGTTGGTTGTTGTTGATTTTTTTTTGTTTGTTTTTTCTTTCCTCTCTCTTTCCCCCCCCCCCCCCCCATTTCTTCTTTTGCTCTCTTCTTTCTTTTATCTCCTTGATTTCTTAATATTCTCTCTTTTTCGTGTCATTTTTGATAGTTTTACTTTCTTTATATATTTTGTACCTATATTTCACTCTCTTCTTTCACACCCTCTTTTTCTTTCCTGTTTCCTTCTTCCTTTTACAACAGAATCTGTTTGTCATGTTAAATATTTTACAAAAGCCATTTTCTTATTTTCATTCTTAGAAACTAATTGACTACTCCAATCAATTTTTATATATGTTCACTAATTCCTGGCTTTGTTAGTTTAGTTCTATACAACCACTACAATATCTTATTTGTGTCCCTCCATTTTATGAATAGACTAGCTGTAACAACTGACAACAGGCATATGTAGTACCCACTTACTTATTTGCCAAATTGTAAAAAGAGGTGTGGCACTCTTTCATGCCACGTGAGTGATGTAAACATGGCCTCCAGTGTGGAGGATTAATACACTACTGTACAAAGGATAGTCTGTAAATAGTGCACAGTAAAATAAGAGGTGAATTGTAGTTGGACCTCACTCAGACAGTGGGTGGCAAGATCACAGTATTTATAGCCCTAAAGTTTACTCTTTTTTTTCTTCTTTTTTTCCCCTCAATATTTTGACTTTCTGACCTACATACATATTTGATATGGAGACAAGCCGGAAACAATATTTTAATTTTTTCAATGTGAATTAGTGAGTAAGATCCAAGTTATAAAGTTTGTTTTTGATGTGGGGAATTAAATTTAGTAATTATCCTTTTGGATCAAGCTGTTTACTCTGCTTTAAATTACATGCTCTCTTTCTACACTATTATTATTATTATTATTATTATTATTATTATTGTTTTCTGGTCTGTGTATGTACGATCGCAAGTCAGTCGTATCATGTGATCGTTCTTGTACCTGATCTGGTTGACCGCACATTCTTGAAGGAGCTCATGAATGTACTGCTTCTACGAATGGAGTTCTCGTCTGCTTTTCTTCACCAGGAGTCTGTGTGTGCTACTTTTAGTGCCGGTCTGAGCAGTGCCTGTGTGGTAAATGTGGGTGGAGAGGTCACACATGTGTGCTGTGTGGAGGAAGGCATGTCTAATCCCAACACCAGGTGAGGAGTAAAAGGTTTCTCTGCCTCAGGTTAGGTGTGGAAGGAGTAGTGAATAGGACTAGCTATGTACATGCTTGATTATACTTTCTGAAATGAGGGCCTGCCCGACTCTACTGTAGGTGATGTTTGAATGTTTGCAGGGTGACTTTGAGGTATGGGGGTAGTGACATCACTCGCCTCTTCTTTTGGCTTCTCCAACAGGTACAATTACCATTTAGAGAACGCCTTATAATCTTTAATACTAATCATTGATTTACGGTATTTGGCAACACTTTTCCTCTAACTTGCCTTACAATTTGTAATGCGTATAATTGCAGACTAACCTGCCTTACTCTGAGTGCACAGCTGAGAGTCGACTGGATGCAGTATTGGTTCAAGAACTGAAGGAGTCAGTGTGTCACTTGGACCCCAGTGTTCGTGGAGTTAAGGAGCACCCTTTCTCAGTCATGTCTCCCACTCCAGGAGTTCTCCTTGATTATGAGATGAAACTTTCTGATGAGACTCTCCAAGCACCCATGGGAGTCTTCTTCCCCAGTGTGTTTTGCCTGCCAGATGACCACACCCCTCTGATGTGGGGGCAGCAGCTTCTTTATCCAGACTGTGAAGACTTGTTTGATGAGGGTCATTGGATGGGAGAAGGAGGAACTGCTCCTCAAGGGAAGGGAGCTGTCAGTAAAAATGAAGGAGTGTCCTCGTCAGCAAATGCTGCTATAAGTTCTAATGGCATTGCTGAATTGCCCGAGGCAACTAAACGGCTAAAAAACGTACCAGCTGGAAAGTTGTTGGGACTGGACCAAGCAGTGCACTTTAGTATTGATTGTGCAAGTAAGAGATGTATGAAGTCAATGATGCATTTATTAGAGCCATTCTAGTCACTCTTTTATCCTTCTTTCTCTCTCCTCCTCCCTCCCTTGTGCCTCAAGGACTTCACACTGACTTGCTAATGTAATTTTGTGGATATGTGCTTCCTAATCAGAGTTAGCAGATTGGTAATTGCTAAAACATACTATATGATTCCTAATTATATGATTTTTGTAGTTGTTTTTTTTTTGTTTGTTTTTTTGTTTTGTTTTTTGTGTTTTGTCTTTTTTTCCTCGATTTTTTGTTTTATTTTGTCTTTGTTTTGTTTTTTCCTTTTAATTTTTTTTTGTTTTTGTTTTGTTTTGTTTCAGATAGCTTGTCATGGTGACTAAAGCTTGCTATTTGTAAGGTGCTATTATTGATGGCTCATGTGGACATTGTTTCAGGTAGCAGTGAGATGAAATACAAACTGTATGGCAGCATCTTAGTTATTGGAGGTGGGTTGGCCTTTCAAGGAGCTGCCGCCATGCTCCAAGCAAGGCTGGAGCTACAACTTCCTACTCTAATTAACAGAAGTACTCAGACAGTTGAAGTTTTCTCTAATCCCAGGGTGAGTGCACTGTTGATTTCAGATGTGGTCTATTTTGTTATGTGTCTGTGTCATTATTAGTTTGTACTGTACAATAGACAGACATTGATAAGCTGGTAGTAGTAGTACATTTATTTGTATGTAACACATTTCTAGTTCACCAGCCGCTAAGGCTGGTGTGTTAGACCAACCCTAAAGTCTCACAAGTGATTCAGCCTCCAGTTCATCCACTACCTCAACTATTGAGTAAACAGGTTATGACAGCTGAAGTATTGTCATTATATTAAAACTACTTTTAACATCAACTTGATGCCAATGAGAACACATAAAATATACATACCACCAGTAAGTTAAAGAGCTTTCAAAATTATGTACTAGATTACACACAATCCGTTGTTGTTGTTTTTGTTGTTGTTTTTTTACATGTAATAGTTTACATTGAAATGTGTAAGTTGCTTTGCTTTAGAATGGCTATAATGTTTCAGTTATTTTCAAAACTTTTAGAAGGGCAGTTAAGTATATGTTCTCTGGTTTCTTATAAATTACTAAAGCAGTCATTCAAAAGCATTGTGCTACAAATTCTGACTGACCCATGATACTGACTTTAAGCGTGAAGCTGCAAGCCGAACTTACTTCTCACAGTGTGTATGTCCCCCTCTTTGAGTCAACTCGTGCTGCAAGAAATATAGCAGTTGTCTGGCTAGAGTCTCCTTACGTAGTTATATCAGCAAGCTATAAAGCCTTCTAGTACCCGTTAAACGCTACTGTGATTGTACAAAACAGTTTGTACTCTGAAGCTGGTTAACTGAAGTTCCGACAGCATATTGCTCTAACCAGGTCAGCACTTCGTAGGCCTTCTGCTAGTCATAGTTGGATCTCCAGCAGTAAAAAAAAAAATCCAAGCCCATGATGGCCTTATCATCTAAATAACATCTGTAATTTATGAAGGCCCTAATTACAATACCCTGCGAAACAATTTAGAAAGTTATGAATTCATTTTTCTCACTAAAACGGTTGAGAACAATTTATTAGATAGATGATTTTTGTATAGGTTTTTAAATCAAGGCATATGCTATATGGGAAAATTAAAATGACAACGGTGTTAAAAGAAACTGTGTACTCTTACCAAACAGAAGGCCGTGTGTGAGTAATCCTGCAACTCCCGTTCTACAGAAAGAAATTTGACATTTTTATGGTTTTTACTCTTTGAAACACTGTTCATCTGAATGTACCGGTCAATCTTGCTTAGTAAACTGGCAGGAGTGTGAATCTTTCAGCGACTAGATATCAAGATTTAGCTTTGATTTTTAGTTCAGGTTTCTCGTATCGAAATAATAATAAGTAATAATCTATTTAATAATACACTTGTGTGTCAGCAACGATGGCGACAACAAGGGACATTGTGTATTCATGAATACTTCATGGGATGAGTCCACCTCAAAATGAATGGGTAAAGCATCATTATATTTTATAAAAAATATCTTAATGTATAACTAGTGATATGCTTCAGCACAAATGGCGAGTGAGCCATTATGCACAAGTAATTCACACAAGGTAGAGTCTTATATCCTGTTCACCTAGTTTTAGAAGGCATCATTCAGTATATTTATTTTATATCCTCAGCTGTAAAGAAAGACACTGAGTGTACATACATATTGTTCTAACACATCTGTTATGGTAAAGGCAAGTGATACCCTACTAATATGCTGTCGTGTGTGTGTGTGTGTGTGTGTGTGTGTGTGTGTGTAGGAATTGGAGTCATCAATAGTAGTCTGGAAAGGTGGGGCCGTCTTGAGTTGCTTGGACACATGTCACGAGTTACGGATTGAGAGACAAGAATGGGAGTTTTCTGGTGTCAGGCTGCTCAGAGAGAGAGCACCTTTTACCTGGTGATAGTTGGACTGAATAATTTAGCTATCATCAATCTATTTACTCACTACAATTCATATTATATCTAATGAAACTTTTGTTGAATGTGAGAGGTCTCTTGAAGTCAAACCTGCACAGTGTCTGACTTTTAACTTAAGGTTTGCAATATATGCAGACCAACTTATGACTGCCAGTTACTTCTTGTACATAGGAATTGAACTTGTGAGCTAGCTATAAATTTGGATTTTCTATAGAATAAGTAGCATACTAATGGAATTTTTTTTTTTTTTTTTTGACATTTCTGCCAAATGGAGTCATGGCTTTTCTGCAGTCACTGATTTCAGTGTGTAATATTCAAGGTCCGTATTTCGAGAAAACTTGTTCAGTCCAGTAGGTACCCATAAAAGTGGTAGAGAGAATTTCGATTAGATATTTTTATTTATTATTTTTTTAATAATGTTTACTATGGGATCTTGTCGCACATGCGCAAAGCGGACGAAATAACCTCGGCAAGTAACTCAAGGACGCCACACGTCGTAAATAACCGATTTCTCCAGTAGCATTTACCTAGTATCCGGGTGATTATACCCTGTACTTGGATTAAATGGTAAGCTTGATTGTTACATAGTTTTGTGATTCTAAACTTAGAGTGTATAGACAATGAATGTGTGTAGTCTCGGTTTGTCATGACTCGAGTAGAATGTGATCTGTATCGAAGTGTCTTGTACCATAGCTAGATATGAGAGAATTTTGCCTTTTTTAAGCAATTACATTTTTATTCACTGATTTTCTATGAAATCTTAGGTATTATAAATTTTTATATGGTTTAGAGAATATTTATTATTTATAGTGTTGTTTTTGTTAACTAAAACCGAAATCCCTTAGTTATAGGATAATTTACTTTTGGTAAGAATAACTAATACTAAGCTAAAAAGAACATGAAAAAAAACTAAACTAAATATTTTAGAAGACAGTATATATGATTAAAACTAAAACTACCTGTAGAGTGAATGACAAACACCAATTTTTATTGTAGACGATTCACCTTGAATTATGTCATTATTAAATGAAGATATACATTGTCATCAAGTAAATATTAATGCTGTTTTAGTAAAGAACTTTAGTTATAGTAATAGCTATTTTACTGTACTTTTAGTTATAGTTACTGAGTATTTTCCAATTTTAGTTATAGCTATCGCTAGTTTTTAAGTATAAATCCTCTCTAATTTGGGTAAAGTTTCTAGTGTTGTGCTTGAACATAAATGACGAGTGAGGCTGTAGTTGTAATTCAAATTAAGTGCCCATGAAGGTTGCACTACCAAAGTCAGTAGTGTAATTTTAAAAGATCAAGTAAATAGCAATTAACGATTCATTTTAGAAAACTATTGCAATCACTCTGACTCTTGGAATAGCTAGTAAAAGGTTATAGCAACCACATGTCATAGCTTTTTGGGACTTGAAAAAAAGAAACAAGCATTTCTACAAAATTGTTGTACAATTTTAACAAAGCTGAAGTAAACCTTACTTTGTTGTTCCTTGTTAAGTGAGAGAGTCTTTTAGATGGATGTTACAATAGATTTAATACTGCAAAGATTAAGATATTACAAAAATCAAGAATGAACAAATAGCAAAATACACTATTACAGTTAAATAGTATATTATAATTACGGTAACGTAACATAGTGTTTAACATTCTGGTAAGTATCATTAAGAGAATTGGGTGATTTCATTTCCAACAAGTCTTCATTCAAAAATTATAATGATACCGATACTTCATGTTGTTGTTTTTTATTAATTAAAATTTATTCGAACTATTTTAATTTAATTAAATAGGTGGACATTTTGACAGTAAAGGGAGTCAAACTACTTTTAGTTTTAGTAAGAAAGCTCTTACTCCAATATGTTTTAGTTTTAGTTTTAATAACTAAAACAATACTAGTCTTAAAGTGTAATGCAGCATTGCTGGTTATAAAGCATGTTAGTGGGGCAGTATAAGTACACAATATGAACAAATTGTTCCCTTTTTGATAAAAGTATAAAATTGCGTGTAAATAATTGTGTAACATTTTGATTATAAGACTTTGATAAATTTGCCTTACTGGTACATTAATTAGCACCTAAAAATCTCCAAAATGGTCAAATTAGAGGCGCTCCAATATCCAAAATTGTTTGTTTTATAATTATTTGTACAGGTACCAATTTTCATACTTTTATCAAATATGAACAATTCGTTAGCTATGCCACTCCACTATGAGTGAAGCCTGAACTATAACTGGAGTGAAATCTTCCAAAACTATGTATTACTAACAAAAGTTTGTTTTACTGCTGAATTTGGAGTGACATGAGTCAGACTCATGTGCTCTCAAAATATCTTGCCGATTATGCTCGTATTACACCAGCATAATTTAACTACCTATTATAAGTTGTGTATTACTCTCATGTCTATGTGTAGCAAATCACTATGCCTTAAAGTATATATAGCTGTCGATCAATTATGGTATTTAATTTTCGTTTCTTTTTTGTTTAGTTTTGTTTTTTTTTAAAGTAAATTTTCTTTTTTCTTTTTCTTTTCTTTTTAATTATGATGGCCATATTGTGTAAGGCTCATGAGCCGGACAGTTCTAACTTGAAAGCAGATTATACTGGTCAGCTTGCTTACAGTACTGGCTTACATCTGTGGAATTTGCGTTTGCCTGATAGGAAAAAAAAATGCCAACAGTTGGCATGTACAATAGAGTAATCATTTCTCTGTGTCTTTCTCACACATTTACAAATAACTGGATTTAAACAAATCACACTCCCTGTGCACTCTAAATTCCCCACAGCTAATGGGGAAAGAATGAATATATACATGATAAACCTTTTCCTTTCACTTACTGTTAGTAAAGGGTCTGGCTTGCGAGACTACCTATTTTGTAGTTTTGTTCATATCTTTGTAGATGATTCTTATAATTTATTTCATTTTTTTATCGTGACAGAATGTAGATTTGTGGCTGATTGTTGTCTATCCGCAATAGTTTTCTGAAAAGTAGCTTTGTGGCAAGACGAGAGAAACTATGAATGCTGATAAATATGAACATAATGAAGGCATGTCAGTATTAAAGAAATGGGGAAAGCAAGTGACTAGCAGATTATATGATGAAAACTCTGGTTTGACTGATGACCAGAAAAAAGCTATTGTGGCTATTTTACATCGAATAGGTAATCCAGATCAAGACAATGTTTTAAAGTGGTCGCCAGTGCCAGGAAAGCTGAAAGTGGTTTTATGCTTTCCATATGCATTAGGATTTGCTTGTGAGGAAGGAAAAATTCCATCTTTGTTAATTGACTTGCACAAGCCTATCCTCATGATTGCTATATCTAATCACTGCTTTGCTCATCTAGAAAACCATTTATCTACTGATATAATAAATGGGTTGAAACCTTACTTGCAAACCCAAGGTTTTTTGTCCACAGATGATATTAAAGATGGTGCTTATTACAGAACTTTTACAATCAAAAATAGTACTGATGCTGTTCGTATAGCTTCAAAAGCTGTCCACTATGATATTGTTCTCTCGAAACTACAATATTGTAAATATCTTCCTGACAATAGCTTTTCTATTGTTGTTGTGTATGGAAACCAAGACCTGTCAGCAGAACAGCAACACCATCTCAAACTCAAGTTTGCTGAGCATACTCAGATAGTCTTGTTTACAACTCCTCCTATGGTAGATCAATACGAGGAATGCAGCAGTGAAGAAAGCAAATTAGCAGGCCACACTCAATTTAAACTTAGTTATCCTGTTTCAAATCTAGCAAGGCATGCTGAAGACATAATAAGAACAGACCGCATCCGTACTCTGTTAAGCAAAAGACAGCTTTCTGTATTGTGGAAAATTGCTGATAATATTGGAAGTGAATTCCTAAATACTCCACTAGTACTCTCAATGAGAGCTGGAATGGGCGAGGTTGAAATGCTTTGCTTTCTACCATACTTTCTTGGGAAAGTATCCACCAATCATGCAAGCCTAAATTTGACAAAACCAGTTCTTATTATAACAACAAATGAGGAGTCAATGATTTTATTAAGAAAACATTTAGGTGATAAACCTTATCTTATAGAAAGTGGATATCTACAGCATGAAGAATTAGCTAACAAGGCACTTTATAAAACACATGTAGTAGAAGATCATTTTGATGCAGTCACAATTGCAAAAATCAATAATTCACATGAGCTTGTTTTGTCAGCACAAGAGTACTATCAAAGTTTTCCAAGTGATAATTTTTCAGTCGTAGTAATATATAAAAGCAATCTTTTAAGCAGACAAGTAGAAAAAGACATTATTTCATCATTTAAAAAAACTAGAGTTATACTCTTTCGAATTGCATCCCATAAAACTGCTGAAAAATTTGCTGCTGAAGTACAATCTAGATTAAAATATTTACAACAGTCTTCAGAATTATTTATACCTTCACTTGTTCGATATGGACAATATATCAAGGAAAAACTTTTTAATAATTCACTTTCTATTTTGTCTGAGCAGCAGCTACTAGGACTCAGAGCCACGGTAGACTGGTTTGTTTACCCAGACAGCAAGCACCAACCAGCTAGAATTGACTCGACCATTGAGTCAGAACAAGCTGGAGCAATGATATGCTGCCTACCATATATGTTTGGCTGGGCTGTAAGCTGTAATCTTATAGAATCAAGCGAAATGAATTTAAACAAGCCAATTTTGGTGATTTGTGCAAGTACTGACGTGCTTAACCAATTGTGGAATTTACTTCATGTTAATCCTTTCATTAAAAACTTCATGACATCTGAAGATGTTCATGACTCTATTTTATATCACTCTTATTTGTTTAATGGATCTGAAATTCCAGCAGATATCATTAGTGCCTTGAATACCAATGAGGTTGTAGTCTCACCTATGAAATGCCTAGAGAAATTACCTGATAATGGATTTTCTGTTGTAATATCATACTCATTTAACAGCATTGAAGAACACTTACAAAAAGGTATTATACAAAAATTTGATAGATATTCACAATTAATATTTTTAAATGTGCAGTCAGACTCAAACCAAACCAAAACATTGGAATATGAATCTCCACTTATATTATTTGGGGGAATAATAAAAAGAAGGCGCTTATTTGGAGAGCAATCAAGGCTAAGATCACAGGAAATGAATGCACTTCAAACTGTAGTAAAATGGTTCTCCAATCCTGATACCAAAGACAAGCCGTTACTTGTTGTTAATGAACCCTTACAATCTGTCTCACATAGTATGATAATTAGCTGTCTACCATACATGCTTGGATGGGCAGTTGAGGAACATGTACTACCAGAAAAAGAAATTGATCTGAACCATAAGTGTGTGCTTATTTTAGCACTGGATTCTTTTGCTCTTGATACTTTACGCAATGTTTTATTCTATCCCTTCTTGGTCAAGTGTGGCATACTCAATCCTTCACAAGTTCAGTCTGGAGCATACTATAGGACTAAAATCATATCAGATGAAGACAACACTGATTTTGAAACAGTGAAAAATCAATGTGATATTTTGGTGGCTGATATACAATATTTTCATAAAATTCCCTTGGAACTGGTTACTTTAGTTATAGGGTATTCATCTTTCATTGTGGACTTGCCAAAGCAAGAAGAAATAACTAATAAAGTATCAGGTTCAGCAAAAGTAATATTCTTTGGAGGTTCTGAACTGCCTAAAGACAATCTATATGACCAGTCTATTCCTGAATGTGCTTCTGCTATAAGCAATGAACTAACTTCTACAAAAAGTAATACATTTTTCTCAAAGCAAACTATGGCTTTTCACAAAAATAGTATTCTGGAAAATCATTCTGAATTCACCATAACTAAACTGAAGAAATGCAATGAAGATGCAACTACTAGTTTTTCTGAATCAACTCACAAAAAATGCAAACTAAAGAAGAGAAAAAAAGAAAAGAAAAAGTCCCGTCATATCCAGCAATCTCTTATAGGCCCGTACTATAAATGTACCTGTGGGAAAGAATTCGGGCCACCATTTGATCATAATCCTTTCCACATAACTGGTACAGTACCAGTAATGGCAATGGGCATGTGTCCTCACTGCACAATATCTCCATACTGTGCCATGCCTCAAAAGAACTTAGTGCTGACAGAAACACACACAGAGGGTAATCATTTTTTGGCAAAAAAATGTCAAGAGAGTGATATCCAACAAAACATATTAACGAATAATTATCAAAAAGCTGATGTTTCAAATACTTCACCACCAACTAAAGTGGAATTTGATGAAAAAGAAATACTAGCAACTTCAACGCATCTAGAAATGGATAATCAAAATGCTGACTCTCCAAGGACTGAGGAAACAACAAAAGTGGAGTTTGACTTTGATGAAGACGAATTAATAGCAACTGCAATTCGTGAAAGAAGGGGTTCAAGATATCGTTCTAACAGCTTGGTGCTAAGACCTATAGATCAAAATTATAGTCCAATTTTTATAGGACTATCTGGTGAGGAAACAAACACAGACAAAGTAAGCAGAACATTTTATCTAAAAGAAACCGAGGTCTGCAGAAACAGCAAAGGAAATCAAGTGTACACAGAAGCAATCCCAAAAAAACACAAATTATACAAGTGCTATGGATCAAAATACTATAATCAACTAGAGAATGCTTCTGGATTTAGGAAATCATTCATTACAGAGCCTAAAACAGAACCTGCCACACAACCTATACAAATACTGGTCAGAAAAATTGAAGATTCCACTGAAAGTATGAATGGAGATTCTGAAACAAAAATGACTAATATTGGCATATTACGCCACAAAACAATGCCAGTTGTATGCAGTTTGTCAAAAAATGAAAACTTAGGTACTAATCTAAAACAATGTAAGACTATAGATATGACAGATTTAGCAACTGCAAAAGAAAATCTGAAATATGATACAATGACATTCAGCAATTCTCAATTTTTTATGAAAGATAAAAGGACTGGTTTGGACAAAACTGATCAAGAACAGCAAGTATTATATGATTCACGTTCAAAAATCAAATATTTGAAAGATGTACCAGGAAGAAGCCAGGGATTTGAAAATGAATACAGTGATATCAGTGCAGACAATGGAGAATCTCAAATTGAAGCAGCTGTAAAAGAAAATGACTTGCCATTGTGCAAATCACATGATTCATCAAAAGATGTTAACACTGGTTGGGACAATACTGAGGAAGAAAAGCAAATAGAAAGTAAAATATCTTCAATTGAAATCAAGGGTGAAGGCATAAACTATGTAGAAGGAACCACTAAAATTAGTAATGAAAAGCAAGGTGACACGGAGAAAACAGTACCTACCGACATGTCTGTAGTTACACATTTAAGTGCCTCTTTAGAACCTGAGAACGATACATCTGATGTATTAGCTCAAAATAGAGCCAGTGAGAGTCATACTTTTGAGGAAGTTGAATCAAAGTACGCTGAGTCTGAGGAATATATTCAAAATTTTTATGAAGCAAATAGAGATGACAAAGAAATATTATTAACCAATGAGCCTAATAAACAACAAAGAGCTAATTCATTGAAACTGTTTGGACATTCAGAATTTTCTGTTTTATACAATGAACCACTGAGAAAAACAGAGATGGTTGACATGGAAAGAATTTCTAATGATAAAGATCCTGCTTCATTTCATTTGCATACATTTCTTGATGAAAATAAGAATGAAATAATAAATTCTCCTGAGAATACACTAGACAAATTAATCAGTCACGCAACTAAAAATCAAGACTCTCCATATAGAGAAATTAAGTATAGTAAACATTCCTCTGACACTGGATGCAATGGGAATTTAATGCAACAACAAATTCCATTAAAAGTAAAGGAATTGGATGATTTGGAATGTGAGGAATTGAAAGACGAAAAGGATAATGAAAATAATCAAAGTATACAGAAGTCTATATCTAAAGTATCAAAGAAGAGCAGTTTTATCAGCAGTGATCAAACTGGAGTACTGTTATCTACAGAAATACTGGCACTAAGGACAGTTACAAGTGATACTCCATCTCAGCAGTCACTGGAAACAGAATTGCAGGACAAAGATAGTGAACTATCTCAAACTAGCCAATCTCAAAAATTTCCAAATTCACAAATTCCTGCAGAATCACTTTCACAACTATAAATGGAAACACCTATTTTTATGAATTTTTTTTAATTTCATGTCAATAAAGCCACTAGCTACATAATTGTTACATGGATGAAATGGTGCATATGCAATTGACAAAATCTAGATTATTTAAAATTTCTGTAGTAGAATCCAATAATACGATAGCTACATGCTCCAGCAACCCATTACCCATTGTATGTCAATGGGTGCATTGTAATGTACCTTAAATGAGGTGTTCCACCTTATTTATATTTTTTCTCTCCTCATGTGGCGATAATTTCAACTAAAAAAAAAGAATCCACCAATCCATTTGCCTCAACCAGCTCAAGTTCTATTGTAAAATTGCTTTAGCAAGTAGCTTCATATTAAGGAAAAGAAAACAGGTATTAATAAGCTCACACCTCAAGCAACTACCACTGGAGCTAAAACCACCTACCTTTAAGTTAATTATACAGTTGCGATATAATAATAACTATAACAAATTTCTCAACCAAAACAAGCAAACAAACAAACAAACAAACAACAAAAAATATATATATATATAATATAAATAAAATAAAGATACCTATGCTTCTACATGCTGAGAACGACATTATCGAAGCTTGCTTGCTTTTTTACTCCCCATCATCATGGGAAGAGAATTCAGTTGCAAAAAAAGAAAAAGAAAAAGAAAAAAATTCTAAGCTTTACACATCTGGAAAATACCTGACAACACAAAAAACAAACAAACAAAAACAACTGAGACAATAGTATAGAGCTTCCTGGATGCTGGCTATCTATCTGCATGTCAACATTCAGACCATTTTAAATATGATCTTGATCTTGCAGGCTTCCATCAATTTTATAGTATATATAATTTAAGTTCAACAAACCACCACTGCAATGAGTCTGAGGAGAGGGGGATGGGGAGAGAGAGAGGAGAAAAATAACTAGAAATGTTTACATGCTGCAATAATAATAAAAAAATAGGTTTTTTCCCTTCGAGTTCTAAAAATTATGATACAAAAAAATGAAATGAGCTGAATAAAAATAAACAACAACAATTGCAACAGAAATAATGTAGTAATGAGGAGAGACACTTTTGAACTTATGAAAGCAAACGATGGTTCTCAGAGTAGAAAGTATCTTCTGTATTGCTGGTATTCCTTTCAACATCACTGGTAGTATCAGATCCTAGAGTCTCAAGGTTTGATAATCCTGTATAGTTCTCTGGTAACTGTACAGCTATTGTGGGATAATAAATTTCATGCTCAATGTCTCCATTTTCTGAAAAATTAACTACAGGCTGCATTGATGCCGGTAAAAGTTGTTCTTGTTGTGCAATACGTTCTTCTTGTCCACGAGCATGGATATCTATGGCAGAATAAGGAGGAGGAGGAGGACGGGAAATGAATCCTTCCGAATACCCTGATGGGTCAGATGTTTCTTCTACCACATTACGCTGGACATGCAATCTAGACCTCCTTTTTTTAAATCGTGCATATATGACGCACACGCATATCGTGCTGAATACCACCAAAATACAGGAACAGACACACAGACTACCCAGAGTTACAAGCAAAATAAATTCTATACTTGGCCCTACACACACACACACACACACACACAGAAAATTGACAGCAGCAGAAAATTATGCATATAGTATATAGGACAACAGTTTTAAAGGCTCTGTTGTTAAAAGCTCCAGAAAATTAGACTAAAATTAGTCATAAAATTCAAATATATCTCCCACTAGAAACTGTGTAACTAGATGGTTGTTGCAAAATAATAAAAAAATGTTTAGAGTGTCTCTTAGACAACCACAATAGGTTTATACAGTAGCTACGTTTTGGTGTGGTGCTTTTAAAATTGTAGCTCTACAGTGGGGATTTTGATTATCTTTTTAAAATTGGAGAGGGGAGGGGCAAACATTTGAACAAAATATTAGAATTGTGCCATACATGTATTAAAATTTTTACGTATAGAACACTAGTTTGAACCCTCCTAGCAAGAGTAAAATAAATATCAAATCATTTACAATACACACATACACACTTTACATACAGTGCAATTACACACACTTACTTACCACTGGAATCATAACTATATGCAGGAGTAGTGGAGGCTGGGCTCTCGCACACTAGAGCCAAGTCATTATTATGATAGTAGTAGCCATAAGATGTTTCCGCACTGACAGAACTATAACAATCAAGAAGAGTACGTTGGTATGAATCTCTGTAACAGCTCACATCATGGAGCCAGGATGGAGTCATCATAGATGCTGGATCATATCTAAAACAAAAACAAGCAAATTTATCTAAAACACACCTACTAAAATTTAAGAGCTAAATAGTATTAGAAGCAGTCTTCCCATATAAATAATATATTTCAGTAAAATAGAGCTAAAATAGTTCGAACCAGTCTTTGCATATAAACTAATATTGTTCAGTAAAATAAAAATAAAAAATCTAAAAAAAGCAGCAACGAAAAGTTTATTTATATACGTATCTGTACCATGCATGAAGCTATAGATGGGGGTACGTTAGCCACTGTTATAGAATGTTTGATCATTCAAAAAGTAAACCCTGTGGCAAACTAGCGTAAGAGAAAAAATGACTCTATTTTCCCACCTACTATAAAACAATTATACATGTATGTGGTGTGCTCACACAAATGATGAGCAAGTTTTACTCTGCTATTAGCAATAAGAAAAAAGTCTTGTTGGTTTATAGCTGTTGTTTTTGTCGGAAGATTATGTTGAGTTTACTAAGTTCACATGACAGAGATCCTTTAAAACAATTCACATGCTCTTAAACTAAGCTTCCCTAAGATAACAGTAAACAGACACAGCCACTGTTTCTGCTATGAATTTCCATTCTTCTGTCTGGGATACGCTACATCTCCGTTGAATGCCAGTGAATTAAATAAAGATGTTTCAAGTTGTCATGAACACTAAAAGTAGCAGTTAACATTAAACTTGAGACAAAATTTAACACAAAATTATCTAGAAATTTATTACCAGCAAACATACTGATGGATCTTCAAAATTGCTTTGGCCATTTTAGTTTTATATTAATTGTAAATGCTTCACACTTCGAAATTCATAAACAGGTGGTACATACGCGTGTATTTTACATAATGTAAGTACATACACACTTTATAAATCTTGCATGTTTATGAGTTAATATATTTACCCCAAAGAGTTCACACTTCCAAATTGCAAATAACCAGAGAAGCCAAGTTGCCTGCATGCTAAGCTAGCCACATTCACTCCTATTCCTTCTGAATCAATAGTGCCCCACTTTCCATTCAGATAGATCTCTAATCGACCCCCAGAAGGTAGTTTATTCAACAACCATGATGAGTCATCCACCAGTCGCAGTGTGCCAGCTACAGTAAGAAGATTAAACAATCACCAAAAACAAGGAACCATTTATGACTAGTAACAAAAACAAAATAGAGTATAAAAAATCATGAAAAGGCCTTGCTCCTGTGTAAACATTTTTGTTTATCCATCTGTTCATTTCTATATTGTCATTGATTAACTATAACTCGTAAAACCATATGTGGTAGTACAATTAATAGAATAAAGAATAAACAACCATTGGTTCCAGGCCTTACAGAGTAAGTTAGCACTGGGGTAGACATAAATGCCTTTAAGTCAGAGACTTCTTTAGTGTACTGCTGAAACAAATGTCTTCGCGGACACCTTCAACTACTGATGTTAGTATTGAGTATTTAAGTGCAGCAAATACTCCGATTTTTATTAAAAAACAAAAACAACTGCTCCAATAATGGCAAAGTCTACTCTCTGTGAAACATTACAGTTAAACAAATTAATGAGTGGTTACTTTTTTCATACCATTTGAGGTAAACTACATAGCTATGTACCAGCAAAAAATTAATCTCAGGCATAAAATAGTTAAAGTATTACGACTCTCACTATATCCAAATTAAGCCATTAATGGCCAAAAAATTATCATTACTGTAAATGCACCATCTTTGACTTACTTCCAAGGCATGACAGAGCTACATCATTCCTGGAATGAGTACAGGTGTAATATTTAGTAGTGCGAACTGGACAAGAGAACAAGTCAGATTCTGATGAAGAACAAGAGAGTCCTGATAACCAAAACGGTACATTTGATGATCCTGAGGGCACACTATATTGAACACACACACACACACACACACATATAAAGAGACAAACAACTAGGGGAAAGATTAATACTATATTGGCTTACCTATACCCAGCCGTGTTACCATATCCAACATAGTCTGAGAATCCCAGCTGCCGGCAGGCCACAGTTGCTGCATTAGAATCAAAATCATTATTGCAAATGGTGCCCCATTCATAGTTTTTGAACACCTCCAAGCGACCCGCAGAGATATTGTCTGATCTGCCACTCCGGGACACCAGCCTGATTCTATCACCTGAAAAAATATATATATATGTAAGAGAAGGCTGTGAAAATAAAACAAACAAAATAACAAAGCTTCTTTACCTGTGTGGCGACATTTCAAAGCCAAGTCATAATAGTGTGAGCAGTCAGGATGTGAGGTATAAACACAACTAGTCAGTTTTGTAGCACTCCTGCTAGAGCACATCACATTGCCAATAGCCACTGGTCCAGTGCCTTCATTAAATCTGGACACAATCACATTACATATACAGATCAATCATCATCTGGTATACCATGTACACACAAGTCAAGTGTAAGATTGTTCACAACCACCATAATAAGTACATGCTATGCTAATTACAAATACGTAAACATGTATGATGTACAAATTTTAAATTTACACCACATTATTCAAAAATCACTTCTACAATATACTACACAGCCATCTGCTCATGAATATTGATATACCTTTATCTAGCTGGCTAACCATGTCTTCCATTCTTACCCTTCACTGTTCACATGGCCCCAGGAGAGTGCAGTGGAGAATCCAAGTTGCTTACAAGCCACATCAGCAGTCAACTGGGTAAAAGTGTTGCCACTGCTGCAAACAGTACCCCATTGGGAATTGAAGAATATCTCAAGCCTGCCAGAAGCTGGAAATTTGGATGAATAATCCACTAGCCGCAATGCTCCACTGGACTGACCTGTAGTAGCATAAGCATACTTTCCTTTTGCTTGTACCAACAAAACAACACATTGGTTGAGTACAAATAAATGACTGTAGTTAGGGAAACTGATCATTAGATACCTAATGTGAGCGTCAAAGCTACACTTATAAATCAATATTTCACAATTAATAATAATCATATTTTTAGATTATGCACACATAATAGATAATAAGTTCTTATGTTTGTATCAGAGATTTCCATTATAAATGAGTGTTATTGGTAAGCAAGTGAAGAGAAGCAAGACACTGTCATGGGTACATCTATTGGAACCAATTGTTAATATATACGGATGTACATGTGCCATATTAGTAGCACATAATGTAATCAAGTATCCTAGACACCTGTAGAGTAGCTAACAGACCGAGCTACTACTCTAAGTGTGCCATTAAAATTTGAATACACTTCACCTTCAGTGCCGGCAAGGATTAAACTTAATTTTCTAGAAAAATGGAGGTGAGAAAAATATAGACTTCAAGGCTAACTCAGTGGGAACAGTAAGACAATTTGATATCTGTTCCTCATGGTTAGCTTACTCATAAAAAATCAATCCTTATTTTGAAAATGTGGATGAATCTATCAGTTGTAAAAAAAAACAGTTGCCAGCTTCACCACATGCTATTTATTACATAGATTAGATAGCTAGGACACGAATAAAAAATAGAAAGGAAAATTTCAACTTTTTTTTTTAATTTCAGGGTAAAAAAAATTCTAATGTGAGAGCTTTGTTAGAAAGTGTAAGTGTATATATACATATACATATACTATGTCATTTGGTACAATGACTCACATTTTTGTATTCACTTGATGGTCCACCCCATCTCAATGTAAAAATATTTTTAAATATTTAATAGCAATATTATTTATGTCATTTGGTACAATGACTCACATTTTTGTATTCACTTGATGGTCAACCCCATCTCAATGTAAAAATATTTTTAAATATTTAACAGCAATAACCACGGGTGTGCTTAAGAAATTGAAAAAATTATCTTGTGTAATATTTCTATCAGCCATAGGACAGGAATCACTACAGAGAAATTAAAATGGTCTAATAATTCTGTCTAGTCTTTTGACACAATGATTGCAGGTGAGTGAGCAAAGTGAGTGAAACAGGGCAGCATACCAACAGCTCTGGCCAAGGCAGGACCTGTTTTTCTGAATACTTGAGTTCTATGTATAAAAAGAAATCTAAAATTAAACTTTTACGTGCACGTATCTGCTACAAAATACACCGCTATTAGTTGGTATTGCTGGCTTTTTCTAGTTTAGAGTGAAATAGTTCTTGCAGTACAGTAAAAAGACATGATGAAGAAAAAGTATTTGACAATAGTAAGATTAGGTAATAGAATGAGCATGCCAAAATCTCATTGAGTATAATTTAACCTCTGTGGCAGACATTATTTAAAGCATTGCTTGCTGGTTTATTTCTTTTTCCTTTTTTCTGGTTAGCACAGTGATGAGAGAGCATATCACCTACTTTTGAAACAGTATTTGAAATATTATTTCAACAGCTTGATGTGCAGTAATAATATCTTTCCAATTACTAAATCTTCCAGTAACCATGAAAATTCAACTTATTGGCGAGCGAGCGTAGCGAGCGAGACACTTACAGGGGTAACACAATCGAAAATCGGGGATGTTTGTTTATTTATTTATTTATTTATTTGTATATATGTATGGACGTATGCATGTCATTTTGTACTTTGACCCTCGCGTTTTTGTGTTAGTTATGTGGTCGACCCCGTCCCAAATTGCACTAAACAGAATCCTCTGGTTTATCGGTCAGTACCCGTATCACCCTAGAAATTGAATTGTTTTCCGTTTTGAATTCTTTTGCGGGTGCAGTTCAAACTTGAAAACTTAAGGGACTTCCATTTCTATTCGAGTTAGTGGCGGTGGTAAGTCAATGCGCTCTTTGTCATGGTTATAAGCGGTGCGCAACAGTATTTACTTGAAAATACATTGTCCACTAGACTACTGCGAAGGTAAGTCTGTGTAGGTGCATGTCCAGTTGTGTCAAAGCATTGTGTGTTACAACCACAACTTAGCTAAAGAATATCACAAAGAAAACTTTTAAATAACGTGTATTGTTTTTGTTTTTTTTTCCTTCCAAGCAGTTGCAGAGAGTTTTTACTATGGCACTGAAATCCCTTTACCTTGTATGCTAAATTTAAAAACTGGACCTTATTTTCAGTAGCTTCAGTGTTAGAAGTCAAAATCATCCATATAAAAATAGTATAGTCTTTAGGCTCGCTCGCCATTTGTGCTCAAGCACACCACTAGTACTCCCTAATAATCTTATTTATTGGCGAGCGAGCGTAGCGAGCGAGACACTTACAGGGGTAAAAATGAAAAAATCGGGGATGTTTGTTTATTTGGCGAGCGAGCGTAGCGAGCGAGACACTTACAGGGGTAACACAATCGAAAATCGGGGATGTTTATTTATATATATGGACGTACGTATGTCATTTTGTACTTTGACCCTCGCGTTTTTGTGTTAGTTATGTGGTCGACCCCGTCCCAAATTGCACTAAACAGAATCCTCTGGTTTATCGATCAGTACCCGTTATCACCCTAGAAATTGAATTGTTTACAGTTTGAATTCTTTTGCGGGTGCAGTTTTTCTATTCGAGTTAGTGGCGGGGTAAGTCAATGCGCTCTTTGTCATGGTTATAAGCCGTGCGCAACAGTATTTACTTTAAAATACATAGTATACTAGACTACTGCGAAGGTAAGTTTGTGTAGGTGCATGTCCAGTTGTGTCAAAGCATTGTGTGTTACAACCACCTTAGCTAAAGAATATCACAATAAATAACATGTATTGTTTTGTTGTTGTTTTTCCCCCTTCAATTCAAGCAGTTGCAAAGAGTTGTTACTATGGCACTGAAATCCCTTAACCCTGTATGCTAAATATAAAACTGGACCTTATCAGTAGCTTCAATGTTAGAAGTCAAAATCATTCATATAAAAATAGTATAGTCTTTAGGCTCGCTCGCCATTTGTGCTCAAGCACACCACTAGTTATTTGTATATATGTATGGACGTACGTAAGGCATTTTTGTACTTTGACCCTCGCGTTTTTGTGTTAGTTCGGTTGGCAACCCCGTCCCAAATTGCACTAAACAGAATCCTCTGTTTATCGATCAGTACCAGTATCACCCTAGAAATTGAATTGTTTACCGTTTTGAATTCTTTTGCGGGTGCAATTAAAACTTGACAACTTAAGGGACTTCCATTTCTATTCGAGTTAGTGGCGGTGGTAAGTCAATGCGCTCTTTGTCATGGTTATAAGCCTTGCGCACAGTATTTACCTGAAAATACATTGTCCACTAGACTACTGCGAAGTCTGTATAGGTGCATGTCCAGCTGTGTCAAAGCATTGTGTGTTACAACCACTACTAAGAATATCACAAAGAAAAGGTTTAAATAACGTGTATTGTTTTGCTGTTGTTGTTTTTTCCTTCAATTCAAGCAGTTACAGAAAGTTGTTACTATGGCACTGAAATCCCTTTACCCTGTATGCTAAAATAAAAAACTGGACATTATTTTCAGTAGCTTCAGTGTTAAAAGTCAATAAAAATAGTATAGTCTTTAGGCTCGCTCGCCATTTGTGCTCAAGCACACCACTAGTGTATATTTAATTAAAAAGAAATGACACCAATTTCTAAGCAGTTAAAATTTGCTTGTAAGGCCTTGCAAAGGTAGGTATTAGGGATCAATTGGGTACATCAAATATATATGTACAGGGCTTCATTAAGCATTCGCCACCCTAGAAAAGCTAAATAACACTCATAAAAATAATACTGTGACGGTTGGCAAGCTTGCTCCCCACTTGTTTTAACTACAACCCTTCCACCCTAGAGTAAATAATATTTCCACACCTCTTACGCAGTATAGTGTAACCAATAAGATTATTGGTCCACGCAACCAGGCCATCGTAGTCGACCGAAAATTTATCACCACACTAATTCTGCCTCATCAGCTAGTAATTGGCGAGCGAGCGTAGCGAGCGAGACACTTACAGGGGTAACACAATCGAAAATCGGGGATGTTTATTTATATATATGGACGTACGTATGTCATTTTGTACTTTGACCCTCCGTATTTTTGTGTTTGCTCGGCGTTCGACCCCGTCCCAAATTGCACTAAACAGAATCCTCTGGTTTAGCGATCAGTACCCGTATCACCCTAGAAATTGAATTGTTTACCGTTGCTTCTTGTTTTGCGGGTGCAGTTTTTCTATTCGAGTTAGTGGCGGTGATAAGTCAATGCGCTCTTTGTTATGGTTATAAGCCGTGCACAACAGTATTTACTTGAAAATACATTGTTCACTAGATTACTGCGAAGGTAAGTCTGTGTAGGTGCATGTCCAGTTGTGTCAAAGCATTGTGTGTTACAACCACTACTTAGCTAAAGAATATCACAAAAAAAACTTTTAAATAACGTGTATTGTTTTGTTGTTGTTTTCCTTCCAAGCAGTTGCAGAGAGTTGTTACTATGGCACTGAAATCCCTTTACCCTGTATGGTAAATTAAAAAACTGGACCTTATATTCAGTAGCTTCAGTGTTAGAAGTCAAAATCATTCATATAAAAATAGTACAGTCTTTAGGCTCGCTCGCCATTTGTGCTCAAGCACACCACTAGTACTAATTAAGACTACTTCCCTCGCCACAACGCGACGCACACCCGCACACATCACATCAGTATACGGACGTGACGACGGTGCATGCGCGTGTGTGGCCAAACTCTCTAACAACCTTTTACCAATTTCACAAAAAAAAACAACAACAACAAACTACCAATGGTGTATGTCAGATAATAACATTACTATACAAGTCTAACGCAATCACTTTAAAGAGAGTAAGTGAATATGGTGATTGACCCAATCAAAAGAAAATATTGATTTAGCCAGGTCAGTAAATTCAGCTGCATTTTCAAGAAACTTGATGTCGAATTTGTCTTCAAACAACTGTTTTATCATCTCTTTAGATATAGAAAACGGCGCCTGATCACGCTTTTGTTCACCGTATTCAAAGTTTGAAAGAAGTATCCGGCCACTTGGATTAAGAAGTGATAAAAGAACGCTTTTGTAAACCAGCCTATCTTTTGGTTCAGAAGCACCAAGAGCGTGATGATCCCAAACTGCCTCAAAAGTACCTGCAACTTCAGGAGCGAGCTTATAGAAATTACCAACATAGACGTTTAAGCTCATTTCAGTTGCTTTATAGAGCAAAAAGTCTCCGTGAGTGGTAACCGAATGAGACATACCACTCTCTTCAAACATTTGCTTTACTGCTAATTCTGAAAGTTCGACGCCAGTCACATCGAAACCCTCTGAGCAAAGCCATGGGATATCCACTGATTTTCCGCACCAAGTCACGAGAATACGCACACCGGCTCTGCCTCCAGTTAAATCTCTTAAATACTTCTTCAGCCTTTCGTCTACCTTATCTCTGTGCCATCCGATCTCTCCTCTGTCCCACTTGCCTTCCCAATATTGTTTACTCTCTTGACCTGGAAGGAGGGCCATTAACACTAACTCCGCCGAACGAAGGAAAGTTATAATTTAGAGCGTGGTAGAATTATCGGTAAAGTAAGGTCACAAAACCGCCCACCTGGATACAATTACAGTGTACTTGACTTGCTGAGGCAAGCACAACTATATAACTGTAGAAACACCAATTAGTAGCACTGTCCTTTATGATTCAGCTATTAACCTTGGTGCACATAAAAATAATAATTATTATGTAAAATACAATCAAACTCAATAGTTTTTGGGGTGATACCATGTCCATCCTTGTGCTTCTAGAATTGGCTTCAATTGTGACACTGAAACTGGTGGGAAATACGGTCCTATTAGTTTCCTTCGCCACCATTGCCCTTGCTTAGCTTCTTTGCTGCTCAATTTGGTATACCAATATCTGTAATGCTGAGCACGTATAAATCTAATATATTGAACACACAAAGATGAAGGGTTATCACTTAAGCAAGAACTTTATACAAATATCCTATAATTGTTATATTAATAAAAATGTAAAAATAGTGTTTCATGTATGTTTTTTATCACAAGGTTAAAGATCCCCATAGGTGTCAACACATAGTTTCAATAACTTGTAGGTATATTGTGAAAAGTACTGCTGGGGAATGTTAAATAAACATTTCATCCACCCACAGTAGAAAAATAACAGTCAATCAAGTGTTTATGCTGAAACAACTGTCCCTTGGTACATACATAGGAGGTTCATCAGAGAAAGGATTGTGAGCCACCAATGATTGGACCATAGGGTCTCCTGCCAGTACTTTGCCAGCTAGATGGAGCAGCCATGGGTTCTGCTGATAGCTTTGGAATGCAGAAAACCACATGAGCCAATCCAGCCGATAGTGGTAAGGAGATATTACACAAGGACGCCGACTGATATTGCCAGGCTTGCACTTGAACTCAATATCCAGCCACTTGGTGTGCGAGTTGATGGTATCATCCAAAGTGCCCTGCAAGATTACTTCAGTCCTATCTTTGGTAATACTATAGAACATGAACAGCAAACTGTTTCATTGGTCAACAAGCAAAAATATATTTAGCTAAATTATTGCTACCAAAATAAATATGTATTTTGTTAAACAATTTTTTTTGTCCCCAAAATTTTCTCGTGGATATATTATTACTAAGTTACATAAAACTCAGATTGTAATTAGTACCTTCCAAATGCACCATAAGTGTTGACTATTCTCAGAGAATCAAATGAAGTGTTCATAACCTGACGAGATGAGAGTAAATTTTGTATTACAGGAATGCTGAGGTAAGCCAGTAGCAATCCCAGAAATACTGATGACACTTGGCGAATATAATAGCCTGCAAATATTATGATAAATATGTTACTTTACTTGAGAACATCATTCAGTATTATTGTGTTGCGTTATTCTCTGAAATTTTAAGCCAAGTTTTACAGTTCAAACTTTGTAAGCTAATTCTATTTCATTAGGTCTCAATTTTATCTTACTGAACTAAAGAGTGAGAACTGAAAGATAAGGGAATGTACTCCATTATGATACAAGTATAGGATGAATGTGGAAAATAGCTGGTAAGAATAATAATTTTGATCACGTTTGGAAGTTTTTTAAGCCAGATGCTTTATTGTTAGGGGAAACAACAAAATGAAGAAGGGAAAAAGAAAAAGAAAAAATTGCTCAAACCAGGGTTTCATACAGGAGGATTATATCCTGGGAGTAGGTGGAATTTCAATGTAAAAAACTGAGTTACTTTTTTATTCGTCTTCAAAGAAACTAATCAAAAACTAGCCAAAACAGAAGAGCTACTGCCAAAATGCACTATTTTTCAAAAGGGATTTCTTCAAGAAATGAAAAATGGTTATGGAGTAAGTCATTGGAGAAAGTGCCAGGGGTCCAAGAAGTCCTAGGAGAACAGAAAAGATTTGCCATCTTCAGTGGAATTGTTTTGACATTTTAACTAAGTGATATTGTGCATATAGCTACAGCTGAGAGATAAAATAAATAAATAAATTAAAAAAAAGTTAGATTACAAAATCAGCTAACAAATAGAACTTGGTATGATTACAGAATTGCCATTGAAGGGTTAAAAAAATATAAGAAATAATTTTACAACAACTTCAAACAGAATAATCACTGGATCATGCTTTAATGTTACTGCAATGGTCTTTTTTTGTTGTTGTTGCAATTATAATATTGTAGCTGATTAAAGCAAATAAATGGTCAATTCTTTGGGGGGGGGAGGGGAACTTTCGCTTGGGATGGGAAATCCCAGATTTCCCCCTCCCCACTAAAAAACCCTGAAGACAAATTATTAAACAAAAGGAAAGCACAATATTACGGAAGTATTGCAATTGACAAACACTACAGTAAATATTGGACATCACAACACCAATTTATGAGTAGCTGCTTTTACGTACCCATTGGGTACTTTTCTCTGACTCTTTCTCTATGCTGCAAACCCTTCACTTTTAAAATTGTCCAGTCTGAAAACAAATATTGGAGAAATTTATCATCAAAACAGAAGATGGCTGGAAGAATGGTGAGCCAATTCAGAAAGGATAAGTTGCCACTCAGTATTAGGATCACCTGTAAAATAACAATAACTAAGGCATGAAAAAGATTTTTACATATGCAAAAAAAAAGTTGCTATAATATAGAACCCAGATAAAAAAGCATAGCAATTTTTACTGTTACAAACTGCCAAGTTATCCCTGAATTGGTACTATAGAATTGTAGATCTATTGGTACTTTGAAGATTTTATGAAAAAAAATATACAACAGGTCAAACCATATATTATAGTTACAGGAGGTGTGGGGGAGCTTACAGCGTTAATACACTACTTACCAACCTGCAGTTACCAATCAGGATAATTAGAATAGGATACCTACTAATTTGTTACAGCTCTTATATAATTAGAATAGGATACCTACGAATTTGTTACAGCTCTTATATAATTAGAATAGGATACCTACTAATTTGTTACAGCTCTTATATAATTAGAATAGGATACCTACGAATTTGTTACAGCTCTTATATAATTAGAATAGGATACCTACTAATTTGTTACAGCTCTTATATAATTAGAATAGGATACCTACTAATTTGTTACAGCTCTTATATAATTAGAATAGGATACCTACGAATTTGTTACAGCTCTTATATAATTAGAATAGGATACCTACTAATTTGTTACAGCTCTTATATAATTAGAATAGGATACCTACGAATTTGTTACAGCTCTTATATAATTAGAATAGGATACCTACTAATTTGTTACAGCTCTTATATAATTAGAATAGGATACCTACTAATTTGTTACAGCTCTTATATGTACAAACTTTTGCTCACTACAACTGTTCAATGTATTTTTTTAATCTTTACATGTATCCTTTCTAAATCACTAAATTCACTTTATGAATAATAAATAGAAAGAGATTAAAATTTTATTACTGTGCCATACTTACCTGAAAAAGAACTTGAACAATACCACAGAAGAGACGAAATGGTCGCGGCAGGAAAATGAAGAATGGGACAACCAATTCCACAAAGTGATTCCCAAGTGTTTCTACTTTGTGTATTAACTCCGGAGACTGGTGCAGGTAATAGCTGAGAGGGTTAGGCACTGGCTGAGTCTAGGAATGGCAAGCAATGTAAGGAAGTTGCCACATAGTAACTGCTTTCATTTACCTCATAGTGGTAATTCATACAAGTTAAGTCCCTCCAGCAGGCATCACCTCTTATCTTTATCAGCCCCTGTGTGGGTAAATTCAATTTAAAAAAAGAAAGAAAGGTAGGTTAGTGCAAAGGAACAAAAAAGAAAGCATAAAATGTCAACAGGTGTATATAATCAGAAATGTGAGGTAACTCACTGCTCCCAACATTATTCTAAATATGAGCCATCGATAGCCCCATACCACTACAAGTGGAGTGGGTGTGGCTCGGGTAAAAGGATTGATAGAGATGAGCGGACACATGAAAATAGCCAGAAAGCCAGTTTCCAAGAGTTGTGACTCCCAACCTATCAACAGTGATCCTTTAATAGAGTCACTCTACAATAAGAACTTACTCACCAAAGGAATACCTGCATAAAGAAATGTATCAGTGTAAAAGATAATCATTGGGCTAAGCATGTAAATATGTGTCCTTACCAAGTTTGCCCTACAGCCACAATGCAGTGATACAGAGCCCAGAGTATTATAAGGATAATGGCATTGCCAGACCCAGTGACTAGAAGAAGTAATGCTAGAAGCAATCCTATGTAAGCCACAGTAGTAAGAGCTTCATCTTGCCAGGCTGGAGGGATCCACCAAAGGAGAGTAGGAGCAGTACTGAACGCTGACAAAGATGTAGCTGTAGAGTTTAATACCTAAGTAATTAATGAAGACTTAACACAATGGCTTACATCTCACACAAACAACCTCCATGTGCACAATACCCACATATTATATACATACATTTGCATGAACTAACATTGTATTTTTACATTAGTCCAATTCACTCATTGCCAAAACACAATTGTTATTGTGTTTGTATAGGGTTACCTTGAAATGTTCCCTTAGTCTGTTTAAGTACAAATGTACAGGTAAAAGGCCATTCTTTCCCAATAATTCCCCATTTTGTTGTAAGGCCACAAGAAATGCCATAACTGTAAAAATAAATAAATAAAAAATACGTAAATCAATCAATCAAATACAAACTAGAGCACTAAGGGTGCGAACCATCAGCGCATTATTACACAACTAAGATTTCTTCAGATTACTTTTAACTTCTAACTACCAAGGACACACACGGTTAAGAGAAAATGCATGAACTATAAATGATCACGTGACTGCAGTATGACGTAAACCAATGTACGCAAAAAGGTAAGGGTCATTGCATCTAGCTTGCACTTGTTTGGAGCTAAAGATTCTCCGCATTTACTCAGAAACTAGCTCGAAATTTGAAAAAGTGGTCAATTTAAGGGACTTAAATTCTCCTACAGCGTCAGGTCATACTTGTTTTAAAGGTTAGTTCTCAGTCATTCATGAAATCAAATGCTGACAGACAGACAGACAAAAACTCTACTATAACCCTCTCGCACATGCGCGCTAAGAAGGTGTAAGATACAGATTCATGCTACGGTTACATACACAAGAAATGCATGTTGTTGGAATAAGAATCAATAAAGCTAGCTGAGCACCAGCAGTTTAACTCAAAGGTATTGGCAAATTGGTGAACGGTCATGCAGCAAGATAGAAACATAATATGCCGTTTGGACTTGCATAGAATAAGGTTAATGCTTGTAATGGTCATTAGTCACTTAAGTATAATATATTTGACTACTTGAGCTTAAAAGTAGCTGTAATCTTTCTTCGTAACATCACATACTGCATTTACATCATGAGTAATAAAGCATTTTCCTGTAAAAAAATAAAATAAAAAAAATATATATATATATATATATTATTATATAAGTTCTTGCACAGTGACCTATCTTATCACGGCAACTACACATAACTAAGTATTTATCCCAACGACTGAGCAACACTTCAGGTTAGGATCCATCACAACTACTACAGCACCAACAAAGTATATTTATTTGCACAGGATGATCTCATTTAAACTGCACATCTTTCTAATTCTAGTCATTTGAGATTAGAACCTTCCTAATACAAGTTAATTAACACTTCAGTAGGTTTTACCAGCCCAACAATTAAATTTTGAGCCTGAAAAAAAAAGGTTTTTGCTTCCCCTGCTTACAGTATAGAAGGCCTAGAAACCGAAGGAATACTATTCTTGTAAGCCAATAAGTATTGGTATTTATTTCAGACAACTTGTCAGCACCAGTGTCAGTAGCATTTCCAACATCATCAGTAGAATCTCTCTCTGCAATTCTCCTCCGCCGAATTTCCATTGAAGCGACTCCTCCTCCACCTCCTCTCTGGCTGCTCTGGCAAGAAAAAAACAACTGTAATTCCCGCGTCGTTCTTTGATACCCTTTACCAAATGATTTCGTACGAATGATTTACTTTACCGAGTTCGTGTTTCAGTAGCCTTGTACCGGTCTCAGGTAATTTTTATCGGTTGGAGGTGCTCCTGCACCCGTTCTTTATGAGAGGCGAAGCTATTGATGTATTGTACTGTTCATCGCCTCAGTGTGGCACAAATTTAACTATACACTAGGGAAGTTGGTGTGGAAGCTTTAAAAAATAACTATATTGAAGGTACTCTGCTCCCCTCAAATTATCGAGCTCTCAGCTCTTTACTTGTAGTTTTGCAGTGCATTGTATATCAAGAGTCAGTTGATAGTGCATTGTGTAGACAGAAGGTAAGGTATTGGTCAGTCATTTTTATTGAAAATAGATGGAAGTATTATCTATTGTGCAATAATATAGTTGCTTTTCAGTCACAATCAAACTAAGTTCAAATTATCCAGAGGACCATTTTATTATTGATAAGCACCCCCAATAATTATATGTCCCCTTCACCCATAAATGAGAATATGAATACACGGTGTTAATGAGTCAAGTTCTCATAATGACCTTAATTTACAGAATGTTTACAGAGATGTAGGTGATAGTCCCTGAGAGGAAAACATTAAAGGGAATGGAAGACATAGCTCACTACTGAGGGGACACTGTAATGTGTGCTGGCCAGACAAAATTCAGCAAAAGCTTTCACAGGGAATTCTTCAGCAGGATTGGAGTAGTCATTACTTCCTTAATCTGAGGGTACATAGAAAGTATATTAGTTCCTACAATGCATTCTAGATTTAGCCTATCAAGTGAGGTGAAGGTAAAGCATGGCAACGTTTTAGTTACTTAGATAATGTAGATCTATTACCTAACTACTAGAATGACTAGGATACATGTTCACTTAGTGATATGGCTGTTCTAACCCAAGTTTCCTGTAACTATTTATATGTAAGCATTTTTATTGATCCTGCACTCGTAACAAAGCCTCATTGTTAAGTTATTGGATAGGCAGTAACTATCTGTGCAGAGTCACCATGTTTGTTACAACACAGGGGCATGTGGGCCAACTTATGGTCCATATTATGGTTTCCTCTTGAGGTGTAGAAATTATTTTCTGCAATAGTGAGAATGTATAGTCAAAGCATGCCAGAGCTTTGAGTTACAACTTACCACTGCTGATAGCTATATGCTCAAACTTACCACTGCTGATAGCTATATGCTCATGTATGAGTAAAACGTGTCTACCAAAATTTTAATTACTACAACTTGTGCATTCAAGTCATATTTTTCCATCCTGTCTTAATAACAAGCCAGTTATCAAGACTGTGACTGAGTGGGTGTCATTTAGACTTATTTTGACTAAACATAACCACATCACCTAAACAAATGCATACCATCTATGAAGTATAAATTGAGGATTGACCAAGCTCAGCAGAGTTGACAGCTTTGTGCAATTTCTTCACTGTGGCTTAAGCCATGGCAGAAAGACAACAAAGACAAGTGACCATACTTGGAGGACGGTCACAAAGTGCTACTTTTTTAGGCAGCGACTTTTATGGGTTTAAGTAAGTTATTGCTATCAAAATACCATTAGTAATTCTTTTAAACCACAGGGTATTATGTTCATGCAATTCATTTTTTTTTATTGTTATATATATTTTTTTACAGTATCCAGGATGATACGATGCGACGTCCACGCACTGGCAAAGCTGTTCATGCTGCCAGACTTCTACTGCTACTTAAATATAGCACAGAAATTTTCTTTTCATTTGTGGTATTATTGTGCAGTGTGTTCAGTAAACTGTCACTGGTGGGACTCACTAATCACTTGGGATACTTTTCCAGCAAGAATGGTTCAGCAACTAGTAGAGAAATGGCCTCAAGAACTGCTTCTTTATACTGGCAGCTATTGATTATTCTCCTGACTCCCAATGTTTTAACTGTCTTAAGATGCCTGGTGTTTGGCTTTATTGGAAAATCATTTGCAACATTTCCCTTTCCAAATTTAAAAGCCACTATTGTAGTAAGTTCAGATAAATATTATAGTACTATTAATAACTAGTGATGTGCTATAACACAAAAGGCGAGCGAGCCAGTCTGACTGAAATTCAAATTTGAATGCTGGCGGTTACAATACTTCTTTGATAGTTGAATGTTCTTGTTTAATTTATTGTGCTATTCTTTAGCAACACACAGCACTTGTACACACCTATATACACTTGATCACTGGATATACCAGCACTTTCCCCCCGAATTTCTTGCGTCCGCGCTAATGTTTACGTTTTGGAGTAGCTTCCGGGGGGTGGACACGCATTGACCTCTTTAAACTTTGCCATATACCAAAATCTAGAATTGAGACCCGTTAGTGAGAGTCTCGATTCGCTTGCCCCATTACATAGTAAAAGATGATTTTACCAGTTACACTAGTATTGCAAGTACATATGGTGAAAATAGAGTATATACTTAGCTGAACATAGCGAGTAATTATGAGTGCATGTCTAAATGTATTATTGTATTATGTCTATAGGGCTGGATAATAACTATTGTGGAAGTCTTGGCAATCAGCACTTTAGTTTTCTTGGTCCTCACACAGCTGTCTCCAGGTGTCGGTATTTTGGTCGTCAGTGGTGTCTTCATCACTCAAACCTTTGTCAACATACTGGAGTGTGATTTAATAAAACACATTTGCAGCTGCACCTACAGATCTCGTTTTATGCCAAAACCAGATGACAAACCCTCTCCTGCTAATTTCAAATCGTGCTGTAATGCCACCTTTAAAATATTAGCCTTCATACTTCAAATTGTAGGCCTTGTCGCCATGGTAGGCTATTGGATTTATACTGCCATGTCTCAAAATTCCCAAATCCAATATCAGCTGGTAGTTGGGCTACCTGCTGCCATCATTGCTTTGTCCATAGCATGGAATCGACGTGTCCAGTCCTATATTTCCAGATCTTCACGAGAAGGAGTTTCTGCTCGATACAAGTCAAGTAAGCGACTAATTAAAACAAACTTTCAGTACTTTACGTTTTACTTTAATTTTATACAGGTCTTCTGAATGCTATGTTACGAATATTTCTATACCCTTTCGTGACTTACGTATTATTTCGTTATGGATCCGGATCTTCATTTGATGGTAATGTTGATCCATGGTGTATACAAGGATCATGTGATATAGATTTGTCTGGTCCTGGTCTCATGCTAATGATAGTTCACATTGTAGCTGGTTTTATTGGGTACTTTACCGTGTGGATTTCTTGCACTATGGCTATCAATCAGTTTAGCTTGGGACTTTCCCTCCTACTTTCTACACCAATCGCAGGGGCCATCTATTATGCTAGTAACTATGTAAGCATCCTGTATGACTTTCACACTTATTTCTTTGCAAACAGTTCTTTAGAGGTGTTTCTTCATAGCGTTCCAATATTAGTGATCTTTGCTGGACTTTTGTGGGTTGGAGAAGTTCTTGCTATGGGTTATTACATCTGTACCAAAAAGAATCTAATATTAGCACAAGATTGTGACATGTTTCTGAACCCTCACTACAATTCTGCATTTTTGGAACAGCACCTCATCTTAAACCGGCAAGTTAAGAATGCAGATGCTAGTAAAAACCGATTTAAGAAAAATGATTATACTAAGCCAAGGACAATATTCATCTGTTCTACTATGTACCGTGAAAATGCAACTGAAATGGAACAAATGCTTACTTCAATCTATCGTGTGGCAGAAAGTTTTGGGGGTGAACACCCATTTTGGAAGAATTGTGAAATAGAATCACATATTTTTATGGATGGGGCTATAACTGGGAATCAAATTGAAGGTTTTGGCCTTCAACTTCTGTCTCTAGTAGAGAAGGCACTCAAAGTTAACCTAAAACAATGTAGCAGCTTAACGAAGATTCGTACACCTTATGGCTATAGAATCTCCATGGAAATAGGCCCGATGCAGCTCAAACTACCCTTTAACATCCATTTTAAAGACAAAAATCTTGTGAAGCCCAAAAAAAGGTGGAGTCAAGTGATGTACATGAATTATGTCATCAATTATCGAATCAAGCAGAAATCCTTAGATCCAAAAAATACTTTTATATTAACCACAGATGCAGATATAGACTTTACAGCAAATTCTGCCATTGTCTTGCTTGATATGCTTGCTTCAGATGACAATGTAGCTGCTGTGTGTGCACGAACACATCCTAAAGGCCATGGACCAATATATTGGTACCAAATATTTGATTATGCTATAGGCCACTGGCTCCAAAAGTCCACTGAACATATCTTGGGATCAGTGCTCTGTGTTCCTGGATGCTTTAGTACCTATCGCTGTAGTGCTTTGTCTAAAGTTTTAAAGGAGTATTCTAGTGAAGTAGAAGGAGGAATTGACTTCCTGAAAAAAGACATGGGAGAGGATCGTTGGCTGTGTACTCTTCTTATTAAGAAAGGATTAAGATTTGAATATTGCGCTATCTCAGAAAATCACACCTACTGTCCAGTTGACTTTGATGAGTTCTACAAACAGAGGCGTCGCTGGATACCATCTACGGTTGCCAATTTGATGATGTTGATAACAGAGGCAGCAACCATCACAATGAGAAATGATTCCATTTCCATTCTGTTCATTTTTTATCAGATTCTGCTCATGTTCTCCACTGCTATTGCCCCAGCTACAGTAATCCTTATCATAGCAGCCGGCTTGGATAACTACGACTTTGCCGCATCTTCAACAGTTACTATCACTCTGCTCATTCTTGTAGCCATTTTGTATGGTGCAGTTTGTCTCTTTGCCTCGCCAAAAACTCAGTTAGACATGTCTAAAGTGCTTAGCTTCTTTTTTGCAATCTTGATGCTTCTTGTCTTTATTGGAATTATTAAAAGTATCATAGAGGACTTCATCCCTCCCCCCAGCTCTGAAGCTAACGTGGTGCCAACTGTTGGCCCATTGGACAATAGCTCAAATACTTTTGAACTGCCTGTGGGTATTTCTACGCTCTACATTGGAGTGCTGGTGGCTTTATTCCCATTTGCAGGTCTCTGTCACCTACCAGAATTCCGCTGCCTTCTTCATGGTGTTTGGCTTCTTCTTGCTCTTCCAGCAGGTAACAAAACTTACAATTCCACACAAGGGTGTGCACAAAGACAAAATCAATTGTACAGCAATTAGTTTATTCCTTTCATTAAATACAGGTTCATGCTCAGTACAAAATCCAATAGTTAACTTCATAATTGTCTAATATAATTAAATCACGATGATTCATGCAATATTGATAGATATCTTCAAATTTTTCAGGTTATTTACTCCTACCAATTTATTCTGCGGCAAACCTATGTGATCGTAGCTGGGGCACACGTGAGCAACAGAATGGTGAAGATGAGGGTTTGTGGGGCTGGAGAAAATACCCTATTGGATTCTGGCAAATTCTGCTTAAATGTTGTACAAATTTTCAAAAAAATGAAAAGAGAGAAGAATTAGAGACACTGTTGTCTTCTGTTGAAACTGAAAGCAGACGTGGAATGGTTGATACAGAAAGTCTTTTTGGCGATATGTCAGTCACATCTGAGGAGCACGGAGATAGCGCTGGCTTGTCTCCTATGGAGAAAGATGCTATGCAGTGGCTTAAAGACCAAAAAGCTGAGGTAATTATTTTTCTACATAATACTTACATTTTTAATGAATAATTATTTTACTTGCAGCGTTATGCACCAAACTTTAAGCTGCATGGCTACAACACTAAACACTTCATTGCAGACATGAAAATGAAGGTTTGTCTTGTTTACAGTTGGCTGAATTCGCTAATATTTAAAAAGGTTGTTGAATTGCATTTCAGGATCTTGAAGCTATAGGCATTGATCAGCTTGGTTATAAACTGAGATTGGAAAAAGCCGTGAAGTTACTGCCCCCGCTTCATGTCGACGTTCAAGTCCCAGTAAGCACTTTTTGTCATTCTTTTATGTACCTACTTTACTGTATCTTTTATATATATATTTTTTTTTAGACTAACATAGCTGCATGGTTGCAAATGATAGAACTTCCCCAATATACAACCATATTTCATGATTCTGGCTATGAAACTGAAGAGGAGATAGTCAACCTCAAGAAACTTGATGAAAAAGAACTTAGAATGATGGGTGTCAGCAAGAGAGGTCAGCATTTCATGAACAAATTTATATGTAGTAGCTATAGGATAGTATCAATAATAATTTTTCTAATATTTGTAGCTCATTTGCGGAGGTTTCAGAATGCCATACAGAATCTAAAGAAACCATCAGGAGGTAAGGTTACATCAACATTGAAAATGTCCAATTTTCACTTTTATGTGCTCTCTTTTTAGCGGATCAGATGAAGAGAAGGGTAAAGGGAATAATTGACAGTATGGAATCATTCCGACTGAAAGATGAGGAAGCTACATTTTGGAAGACTTTGATTGCAGATAAACTGAAGCCCGAGTCTGGTCAATTTACATCAACTCACGAAGTACAGAAGTCTTTGCAATCACTCAGGAACTTAACACTTGTCCTGCTCTTCTTTGTCAACATCTCCTGGGTCATTCTTCTTGGATACTTCTCATTTGAGCAACTGGGAAGATACAACATTGACCCCAGAGCTGTTCAGATTTTCTTCTTGGCTATATATGGCGCCTTGCTGGTTGTGCAGACTCTGGCTATGTTAGCTCATAGAGGTGTCACTCTCATTCATTATTTAGGACGGTTATAGTCAAAATATCATCATCCATCATCTTTGAGTAAATTTTTGCTTGATGGGCCTATTGGTAATGCCCTTCGTTATATATTAAGAATCTAATAGCCATTACATATTTGCTGTAGACTAATTACAATTTATAACTCATTAAGAATACCAATCACATGATACTAGGTAGGTTAATGCAAGATGGTGGCCAATTTTGGGGGGGATTATTGCATGCTATACTTACATATTTACATATAAACACAGTATTTGTATTCTGTGGTTTCAGAAACTTAATAATAGCTAGACAAACTATTTAAATTACACTTCACACTTTAAGTACCCAATTAACGATCACAACACTGGACCTTTAGAAGGCCCTTGCACCATGTTATTCCTAAAGGTACATATTGAATTCAGCAAGAGTGTGATTGGATGCATCAATAGGAACCACAATGTGTACATACATATCAAGGTTTCACACAAAGGTAGGGGCGGCGTGGGATTTCCCTCCCCCAGCCACAATTTTATCCCCCCTAATATTTGGAAGTTAGTATAGTACAATACGTAGCTAAAATTGAATTGTATGAGTAGTATGATGATAAAATCATGCATGTAATTAAGCAGTGATCATATGACGTACATATACACTATCATGGGCAAAGTAGAATGAGTTGTTGCCCACCCCAGCGAAAAATCCAGTATGACACCCAGCATAATTCAGCAAAGCTGTATGCTAATATGTTTGGTGTATGTATATGTTACAGACCAATTACAAACTTGGACAGATAGTAAACCTGGCAAAAAAACAACGAACTGCTAAATATAAATAGGGCAGTTGCCAAAGCAGACCCAAGACACAGAACTAAAAAATAAATAAAATGTCTCACGCGTATTGCTATCCATATTGTGCTGTACTGCTCATGTGCTTCCCCTGTAGGGGGCCGCCTCTTCCGCTACACTGACCCCTATCTCCGCCCCTTTTGCTTATACTCTTGGCTCTTCCGCCAGGCTGTTTTAAAATGGGCTGGCCTGTTTTAAAATGGTCCAGACCATTTTAAAATGGGCTTGTAGTTTGAAATTGGTCTGTAACATGTATATATCTATGTCTTAATTTCAATTTGTGTAGATGTACCAATACCTTTTTTTTTGCTGTAGGCGTACATGTACCCTTTTCTACTAATGCGCCTATGCGTGTCATGAGGTTCCTAATATTATAGCAACATTTCATGGCGGGGTATTTGTTGAACACAATAGAAATGATCAGTAGAAAGAAATAGCTAGGAGGTTAAAAATCAAACAAACTAGAAAACAGGCACACAGAGTTGCCCAAACAGCAGGGGGGGAAAACTGGTGAGGATTCAAAAGAAAAAAAAAGAAAAAAGACTGGCCTCAAAGATCTGCTACTGTAGAGCAGGTAAGATGTACTGTAGTAGCTATTTATATCAAAACCACATTAGCTAACTAACAATATTCTATAGGCATTGCTCTTATTTTAGCCTACCCCCAGCCTGCTTTGCTGACTTCAATGGGAACCATTTTCTAGTACTATATCCACTGGTTATACATGTAGATGTGTACAGCTACAATATGTGAACTACACAAATAAACTAAAGTACTTCCTGGGCAGATTGGTCTTGTACCAAGAATAAAAAAAGCATGAAAAGAATAATTTATACCCGACTAAAACGTCCAGAACTAATTTACAAACAACCATGTGCTAGCACATGGTACTGGAATTCATAACTCTCAGATTTCCCAAAACAAAATTCTAATCATAAATATTTTGAACAAGCAAAATATTGACAACAAAGTATCTTGATATGAAATTAACTAACTTCTCAAAGGAAGTTGCAGTCATAACAATACCCTGATGAGGCCTTGGCACACACACACATGTAACGTCTACAAGACATTGCATCCCCTGTAACCAGAAGCAAATTGCAGTTCATATGAAATCCGGACACTAACTACAACCGTATAGATAAAAAACGTAGTGTTAACTAATATAATTATCAAAATATTGTTTTGATTAAAAAAATTAAAATATTATTATGATGCACAAGTCCCTAACTTGGTTTTTGCCTTTGAGTGTTCATCACTCTCCTCACTATCTCTTTCACTCTCACTGTCAGTATCATTCTCTTCTTCATTGTCATAATCTTCCTCATCACTATCATCCACTTGGTAGTCCAGGTAACCATCTCCACCTCCAGAAGACAACTTTTTCCAGTAGTCATCATAACCACCCTGACCTCCTTCATCATCATCATCATCATCATATTGAACATCTGATTTAGAAGTCTTTCCGTACTTGTATGATTTTACTAAATCAAACAATAACAAGTGGATAAGTAATACAAACATATCAGACATTATCATGAATGAATGAACATACAAAAATACATATGTAACACATTTAAACTTATTGAATATTATATATCAGTTTTCATTATCACAATATGCTCTTCAGTCATTATTATTTACATGTTGTTTGTTCAAACAGCCTGGTAACATTTTTTCAATATTCCCAATGTATAATGTGTGCATATTCAGTTGTTTTACAGAGACACAAACACACACACACACACACATATTACATACTCAACACAAACACACATACTTGACATGCTCAATTCTTTGGTCTCTTTGGTAGGAAAACCACACTTTGGACAAACAACAGGTTCTCCTTTAGGATACTTCACACCTTTCCTTCGAACATGGTCGTCACAAAAACAGACTTTGCAGCGAAGACAGGAATATTGGCCCAACCGGTTGCAAGATGCACCTACATGTTTGTATAGTATTCACTTGATGCAAGAGAATATCACGAGTCTGCTAGCTTTGTATCAACATCAGTGCCACAGGAATGCAATGTAAATATGACCAATCAGATAAGTGATAGTCTCTGGTATCAAATGAATAACAAACTTATGTGTACAAAGCACAGTGAACAATGTAACGACCTGGGGGGTCATAATAACCCAACATAACAACCAAGAACACAGATGATATGGGAAAATACTGCTCGAGGAAAATTCTTGTTAACTTAATGTATTTCCTATGGAGCAAGAGTTATTGAACACAGTTCAGTATATGTATATACGTACTTGTACATATAATGTATAATATTATACATTGGATATTTTTTCTGTGTATTTCCACATCACATGAGTTTCATTTTCCCATATTGAATACAGCATAGAGAATGCTCCAACATGCCCATGTGTAGTTCTGGACAACTCAAATTTTATAAGTACAATGGCAGAGTTACTTCTGAATGTTTACTGTTTGTGAAAAGTATGTCATAGATGTTCATTGCTACCTGTAGTAACTTCTTGGTAATTGATATTTATTAGCTTAGTAGTATTTAATTAGTTATTTCAAAAATCGCAGTACGCTTCATCAAGTTTCGATAAGGGCCTCGAGCTCAACTCCACCTGGACTCCGTTCCTATCAAAGCTTTAGCGTCAATGTTGACCCACCGGCTACATGCATTTTCTTGTTGACAATTTAATTGTTTATTTTAAACAGTCATACCTCACAACTGATGAAAGCTTACGAGCCGAAATGTATTGTGATTGTTTATTTACTACTTTAATGCGACTAAGCTAATAAATATTAATACCAAGAATGTATAATAAACAATTTATTACACTTGGGGATGACTTCACTCTCATGCATGAATTTCCACCTGCCTTTAGCTCGTGAAAATACTTACGCATGCTAGTGAAATATCTCTTCATATTGTACACTGACTCATGCAATAAGTATTATATACACACACATTACCTTACATGCCAATATTGTTTATGCCAATATCGTTAATATTACTATATACTTAAAGTGTACAACTATAAGTACTGGTAGGGACCAACCCATTCTAGACTCACATTTGAAGCTTTCTCCCTCCAACTTCTGACAGCTGGCCTGATGTTCAAACTGATCATCCTCACACAAAAAACTGTCACAGAAGGAACATTTGAAGACACGTCCACCATGATCCCACACTCCTCGCTCACACTCCAGGCAAACACCATCAGTGAGTGGACATGTGCAGGCATGAGTAGTGAGACATCTCCGACTGTGACACACCCACCCTTCACAAAAATCACATATGGCACCCTACACATGTACATGTAATACCAAAATTCAAATGTAAAAACAATACGACTCCATTTTTCATGGTTCACACATACACACACACACACACACACACACACACACACACACCACTGTTCTCATGCACACCAACAATATTTAAAAATTACCACTAGGCTCATTCCAGTAGCAAATCCTGCTGGATGCTTGACAAGGCAATCTCCAGTCTTGGACATACACTTCATTTTTCCTAAATACACACAAAACTCAACAATGTAATGCAGTGGCACCAAAGAAGCGATATTAATTATAACCAATTTCAATGCCATTTTCACCAACTCAGTTTCTAGTATAAACGCAATTACTAACAGAAACTGAGGAAGACAGTTGGATTCTTAAAGAGAGAGGGACTAAGTAGGAACTACAGTTAATGGATGAGACATTTTCTCATTCAATGCCACTGTGTGGCATGTATTAGTAGATAGTATAATTCTTCTAAAAAGCTTTTGTTAATGTAACTGAATCAAAACTGTGCACAGCCTCACCCTGTCTCTTTATTATTACAACAGAAAACAAGATGTTGAGACTAACTGAAACACTGGGACTTGAGTTTCCCCGGTAAAACCCAGAAAAGGGAGTGGCAACACAACTGTTGACATGGACATGACAACTCTCTCAATACAGACTGTTTGTTGTTACTACTTTAATGACAAGTACACCATATCAAACTACTACCTGTACAAACAGAACTACATAAATAGGTGTGTGTTGTGTATATATCTCCTGATAGAGTTCTGGTGGCTAGCTAAAACATATTATAGGGAGTTATTCAATCCTTAGCAAGTGAATACAATAAGTATACTACCAGAACTTACCACAATGTACACACACTGGCAGTTTCTGCACTGAACCACAGAAGTAGCAGAATGCACGGTTTTTCTGACGTCTGAAAAAATGTATAAAAATAACAGTGTAATTGATATCATAGCCTGTCGCTTCTAAGAGACACAACAAGCATTAATAACAGCATGAGATAATGGGCTTAGTGTGCTTTACTGCAAACACATTCAAGTTTTATGCCTGGCTATAAGTGCTATTACAGGTAAAAGCAAATCAATACAAGGCGAGGGTGGATTTAATGTTGTGATTAGGATTTATTATTGGCTAATTTAACTATTATATTGAGGATGGTGCATAGCATGCACGATGAACATGTCAATAAGCACTTACCTCTGACACTTATCACATTCCTATGAACATGGAGAACATCATACAACAGTAAATGAATCCAGGTAGAGAGGACCAGATGAACCAGTTGAGACAGGATAGAGTGAACCAGATGAGTCCATTAAAGAACAGACAGTTCAATCAGGAATGCATTGAAGTAAAGAGTCAACATAACATACAGTATGGTGGTACTAAAAATAGAACCGTATACACACTAAGATAAGATACTAAATATAAACTGTAGGCAATTCAACTCACTTAAACTCAACAGAGATTAGTTGTAAATTTAACTATATAATATATAGTGTATAATTGCACCACCCAGCATACAATATATGGGGAAGTATGTTTCACAAGCATGTGAAAGTATTTTCAAAGGTCAGAGGCGAGTGAAACTATAAGCATGAGAATAATTAATAACTATTGAAAAGACTTCAGTCCTGGACCTGGGGTCACACAACTCTGGTAGCACACTACACACGTACATTTGTAACACACACTACATACATTAGTAGGACGCACTACATACCTTAGTAGGGCGCACTACATATATTAGTAGCATGCACTACATACATTAGTAGCACGCACTACATACATTAGTAGCACGCACTACATACATTAGTAGGACGCACTACATACATTAGTAGCACGTACTACATACATTAGTAGCATGCACTACATACATTAGTAGGGCGCACACTACATACATTAGTAGCACGCACTACATACATTAGTAGCACGCACTACATACATTAGTAGCACGCACTACATACATTAGTAGGACGCACTACATACCTTAGTAAGACGCACTACATACATTAGTAGCACGCACTACATACATTAGTAGGACATACTACATACATTAGTAGCACGCACTACATACATTAGTAGCACACACTACATACATTAGTAGCACGCACTACATACATTAGTAGCACGGACTACATACATTAGTAGCACACACTACATACATTAGTAGGATGCACTACATACATTAGTAGCACGCACTACATACATTAGTAGGACGCACTACATACATTAGTAGCACGCACTACATACATTAGTAGCACACACTACATACATTAGTAGCACGCACTACATACATTAGTAGGACGCACTACATACATTAGTAGGACGCACTACATACATTAGTAGGACGCACTACATACATTAGTAGCACGCACTACATACATTAGTAGGACGCACACTACATACATTAGTAGCACGCACTACATACATTAGTAGGACGCGCACTACATACATTAGTAGCACGCACTACATACATTAGTAGCACACACTACATACATTAGTAGGATGCACTACATACATTAGTAGCACGCACTACATACATTAGTAGCACGCACTACATACATTAGTAGGACGCGCACTACATACATTAGTAGCATACACTACATACATTAGTAGCACACACTTAGTAGCACGCCCTACATATATTAGCTGCACGCCCTACATACATTAGTAACACGCACTACATACATTAGTAGCACACACTACATACATTAGTAGCACACACTACACACATTAGTAGCACGCACTACATACATTAGTAGCACGCACTACATACATTAGTAGCACGCACTACATACATTAGTAGGACGCACTACATACATTAGTAGCACGCACTACATACATTAGTAGCACACACTACATACATTAGTAGCACGCACTACATACATTAGTAGGACGCACTACATACATTAGTAACATACACTACATACATTAGTAGCACACACTTAGTAGCACGTCCTACATATATTAGCTGCACGCCCTACATACATTAGTAGCACGCACTACATACATTAGTAGCACACACTACATACATTAGTAGCACGCACTACATACATTAGTAGCACACACTACATACATTAGTAGCACAAAAAACGATTTTCATTTATACTAATATAATGTACAATCCTGCATTCTACAATTTATATTTTTTATGCTATTGCACACCAAAAATTAGCTTTGATTTTGTTGCAATAATCTTTACACCATCCCTCCCCCCCCCCTCCCCCCCTTCCTCCTCCCCTCCTCCCAGTATCAACAGGAAATATTTTCAAATGTATTTAAATTAATTAGAAACATGGGTGGATGTGCCAACACCCTTCGGCATAACTTTTATCTTTAAGTTCAAAAAATATATCCTCCATCATCCAGATACAAACACAGATATGACAAAGGTCATGCAGATATCTTTTACAAACCTGTTTCCACACATCCTTTGCAATGTCTACCACTCAAGACACGATAAATCAATCCTTGATAGTTTGAACATTATAAAATTCGGTAAAGGAAATGCATAATTTCTGATAGAATATATAACTACAAAAATGGAAAGGTCAAATATTAAATACATTGGCAGAGTTAAACCAGGCAGACATGATGAGCACCAGAGAATGTTGCAGTGAGTGGGAGGAAGTGATACACTCATGCTTGCGTATGTACTCATTCAGTCACAAGCATCCAATTTAATTATGGAAAATAACAAAAAAAATATTACATTATGGGATGGATAATGCATCTTGCAAATCTTTTTCCATATTGCTGAGCTGATCTGCATGTTGTTCCTATATAATTATACACTCGTCTGTCAGTAACGACGACTATTACAGTGTGTGTATATGGGCAATTCCGTGAAAATGTCAACCAAAGGGGTAAAATTTGAAAAGAGGTTTGGATCATGTTCTTTACATCATTTAAAAGCCTAACAATGGAATTTTCATTTACAGAAAGTTTAACTCAATACGATAAAAGGGGGAGGAGTTACAGTGCTTGTTAATAGAGTTGCTCATTAAAGTATTTTGGCACGGTATGAGGGATTTCTTTAGATTAGGTACCTCCTACATCTAATAGTAATACATTATAATTCCCTTTTTCCTATTTTTGAATCAATCTTGGAACCTAAGAGGTGGTTCACTACCCCAAAAATAATGATATATATTTTTTAATATTTCATAGCTCGTCGTTCCCGGATATAATTAATATTGTACGTCCATCACACAAAAAGTATATATTATTAGATAGCTCGTTCACATCAAGTTGCTCAGTAATTATATTTCATTTTCTTTTTTAGTTCAATAGTAGCTTTAACTTCCACCTTTTAGTTGGAGACTACAACCACCATGACTCACAAGAAAATGTGTGACTGAGTCCATCACATTCAAACAATCTTCACCAGTCACCCTTATATAATGTCACATCTATTGTGATGCTACATGCTACACCCAGTGACAACCTGGCTGGTCATGCATGCTACATGTACATATATAAAGAACTTTCGAAGCAGGTAATGTTAGACTGCATAGCTAGAATAGACCTCGAAATATGTCAACTGCTAATGAAAGACAAGCGAAACGAATGGCAAATATATGGGCTGATTCTGAACTTTATCAAGCTCAACTCTTGAGAACAAAAGAATTGCCAACGCAAAGCTCAAAGAGAAAGCATGTCAGAACAGCAACAAGATGAACATCGGCTCAAAGAACGACTGCAAATTAAAGCTTATCAAGCAAAAAGTCTATGAAATCAGTGAGCACCACAGCAAGTACCACAAGCCAGGAAACACCATATCACTCATGGCAAGCCTTGGGAAAGTCATGAAATGACTTCAGCAGAGTCTTCCACCACCTCCTCATAAGCAACATTTAGTTGTTGAAGGACTTGCTGTCATGCATAAGAGTGCCAATGGCTGGAAATTGTCAAGACCTGAAGACAAGATCTTCTATCCAGCAACACAAATAGTGCGAGTTATCAACCCACTTACTGTTGCTGGAAGTCAAGGACAGTTCGTATTTGAAAATATTTGATCTATTTACGTAGTCTGTCAGTGTCTTGTTGTTGTTTTTTGTGGTCACAGGTTTTCTTTTCTGGAGTCACACATGTACGTCCGTCACGATATTGTGTACGTGCGTCACACAATTTAATATTTTTTTAACTACTAAATAAAATAAAAATTCTATATCAAACATTACTTCTGTGTATAAGTTAGAGGAATAATAAAAAATTAGAAAAATACTCCCAGTAACTTCACAGAGATTTAGCTTAACCAGCAATTCTACTTTTTCTGAATACACCCGTCACGCACCCCTCTAAGTAACCACTGCCCTTCCCATGTAACATGAAAGTGGGATATAATTTAGGTCAAACCTTAACAGTATTATATACAATGAATTTAGAATTAATCTTCTAGCTTATAATAACAACCCAATAAAGTGTCTGAATTGTACGTCCGTCACGCCGGAATTTCCCATATAATAATATGGCTGTGACCTCTAGCGTGTCTATAACCATGAATAATTTGTTGGCTGAACTCAGTTGGGAAAGGGTGTTCAACTACAGTAGCAAACCATAATCCACCACAAATCACAGGTAGAAGAAAGGCAGAAAAGCTAGAGAAAAAAATAGAAGCAGGTGAGAAAAGGCTGACTGATGTAACTACTTCAAATGAAGAGGTGAAAGAAAACACACAGAAAGGACTGAGATACTGGGGAGCAGGAGAGATAGACAAAGGAGGAGAAGGGAATCCATGAGTTGAGAGGGATAAGAAAACCTGAAATGGCTCAGGAAGAAAGGGATCGGTAAAGGGAAACCATAGATAATTATATCTTGTGCTACTGCATCCTTAAGTCGCAAAAATTAGTACATTAAGCACCACGAGTGGTAAGGTACTTGCTAGTTTATTAATAATTCTTTAGCTGATACAGTTTAGTAAAGCATTGATAGTAACTGGTTGGTAAAGCATCATTTGTAACTGGTTGGTAAAGCATCATCTGTAACTGGTTGGTAAAGCGCATCATTTGTAACGATTGGTAAAGGGTCATTAGTATCTGGTTGGTAAAGTGTCACTAGTAACTGGTTGTTAAAGTCATTAGATACTGGTTGGTAAAGTGTTGTTGTTTTATGGTTGGTAAAGTGTCGTTATTATATGGTTGGTCAAGCATCATTATTATATGGTTTTGGCAAAGCATCATCAGTAACCAAGGGTGATGTACATAATTCATGAACACCTGGGTAATATAGCCCCCCCTGAGCAACAAGGAAAGTTATGGGAGGGGGAGGGGGTGAAGCCCCCCATTTTGGGTGTACCAGTGTGCTACAAACAAAAAAGACTAGCATGACTATTCCAAAATATTTTATTTGGAGGGGTTCCCTGCAGTGAAAGTTACAAATTTAATAAATTCCAAAATTTTGATGGGACATCCCATGGGACGATCGACACCATTACTGGGCAACACTCACTTGTTCACACAAAAACTAATGCTCTTGTTTAATTCGAAGTTCATGGCTATACATTTACAAAAAAAAATTCTCAGTATTAATTCATCCTTAGCATTTCATAGTGTGACCTCAATCAGAATTACAGTTCTGCCATAAACAGTCCAGCTTAACATAGAATGGTCTCAATTATAGGTTAGGAGCTCTGCTGTAAGGAAATTTTTCTATTAAATGTATTTACTGACACACTCACTATCATTAAATTGCAGGGTTGTTGCACAATACTTCTAGTTTCTGACGAAGCTCTTATATCTTTCTGTCTTTTCTTTAGCTTCTCAGCTTTCTTTCTGGCTCCAGTCTTCTTTTTGGGCATGTCCGCAATATTGGGTAAAGGGTTATCAAAATTACTTTTCGATTTTTATTTTTTTGACTGACGATCATATAATTGTTTACCTACTACCACTTCAGATCAAAATGGCATCATATTTAGAGGACGAAAGTTGGGAGGAGAAGTGTGTTGCACTCAAAAGGAAGTGTGAGGAATACGAAGAGGTGAGCAACTTGTCTTGTATGAGCTAAGCTTCTGTAGCTAGTAGCAAGTTTTTGTTATTTTTTTAATACCCTGATCCAATGAACTAATGTCTTACATTTGTAGATGAATATTGTGTTAGCAAGTCGTACTAAAAGAATGCACCGCATGATACAGGCATCTGAGAGGGAAAAAAGGTATTGATGATCACAAAGTAATTATTACTTTATAACTTGCTAATAACTTGTGCTTTAACAGAAGAAAATGATCGCAGTGATTTTTTTTTTTTTCAATTAGCTTATTGGTGAAGCGGTTAGAACAGTTTGAAGTTATTGATGCAGTTCCAGCAATAGACTTTTCTCAAATGTACTCCATCCCAAGTCTCAATAATGAAACCACTCTTCTAGCAACAGCCATAAGACTAAAAGCTGAACTGGACAGAGAAGTGGCAACTTCTAAATCTCTTCCAGACATTACTTTAAGAGATTATTCAAAGAAACCCAGCAGTGTCAGCCATGGTGGAGATAATGGTGGCAGTGCAGTGGATTCTTTTAGATCACCAGCATCTTCACAAAATGGTGTTACCTACACACCCCAACACTCACCTATGTCGACTTCCTCTTCGGTTATAGTTGCCACAGGCAACCAACCTCACACTAATAGCAGTGTTTCAGGTTCTCCTAGTAGTGGCAAGATTAAGAAAGCTACAAGAATTAAGCATACCACACATGGAATCAATCAATCATCAGATAAACAAAAATCACTTGGTCGAGGCAACTCAAAAAAGCGTAAATCAGATGCTGATCCTAATGCCCCTAAGAAGCCATCTAATGCTTTTTTCTGGTTCTGCCAAGAGATGCGGCCTTCCCTTCAGGAACAGTGTAGGGAAGAGGGGATGTCCGGCCAGCATGACCTTACAAAAGCCCTGGCCAAGCTGTGGAGTGAGACCAAGACTGAGGACAAAAAGGTATTGCCGCTGTTTATTTCCTCTAATTGCACATAATGTCTGCTTCATTAGTATGTTGTTGTGCACACTCATATCAGCTTGCTTGTACATGCATGTGTGCTAACTACAGTATAGTGTGTAATAATTTCATCAAGTATGATGTGTTATAATAATGTAGCATTACTATCACAAGTATACGGCAGACAAGGCTAGGTATGATAGAGAAATGGAAGAGTACTCAACCAACAAACTTCTCTCTACTGCTCATGATACAGACACATGACCTTCAGTATCACCAAGTACATTTAATATGATCGTTTCGTTTATTGCAGATAATAATAATAATAATAATTTAATAATAATAATGATAATAATTTTAGTGATGATGAGTAAATGATCTGTGCCGAACTTATTTAAAGTCATCAACCTTTTTTAATTCTTTTTCTGTTCTGATAATTTCTTTGTGTAGCACCATGTAATCTTCAGATGTGGTATAGTCTGGGAATTGATGATATCTGCCTCCAGTTCTCAGAGCCAACTCTCTCAAAAAACTTGCACTTCTGTACACAGAAAAAAAATGATCAGGAATTAGTAGATTTGAATGTGTAAAAGTATCATAAAAAGTGAATTAAATCACTTGCCATAATGATGAATAAGAAAAGGAGAACTGTTTGCATGCTTTGAATATTCCATCATGCTACGTATGTCTGTGTGCTGTGTTCATTGACACATGTGTTGGTTACCTGTGTTTATCACAATATGTGTTGGTTACCTGTGTTTATCACAATATGTGTTGGTTACCTGTGTTTATCACAACATGTGTTGGTTACCTGTGTTTATCACAACATGTGTTGGTTACCTGTGTTTATCACAACATGTGTTGGTTACCTGTGTTTATCACAACACGTGTTGGTTACCTGTGTTTATCACAATATGTGTTGGTTACCTGTGTTTATCACAACATGTGTTGGTTACCTGTGTTTATCACAATATGTGTTGGTTACCTGTGTTTATCACAACATGTGTTGGTTACCTGTGTTTATCACAACATGTGTTGGTTACCTGTGTTTATCACAACATGTGTTGGTTACCTGTGTTTATCACAATATGTGTTGGTTACCTGTGTTTATCACAACATGTGTTGGTTACCTGTGTTTATCACAACATGTGTGATATGGACTTTACTTATGAAGTTATGTTCTTATTTGTAGTAAAAATAACTAGTGAGACAGAGTAGCATTAAAACACAAATACACTTCAACTTCACTGTGCTACTAAGCTTGGGTCTAAAAGTTAAAGGTGATAACTTGGAAGATACAGAGCTTATGCGTAGAGTAAATATACAAGATATGATGTCAATACATGCAATTTATAAAAGTTGGTTAAAAGTAAAAACTAAGTCTTACTTTTTAGACGAGTGCCATCCCACAGTGTTGATGCTCCATTCAGTTCTATATGTTCTGTGAAGACATGCCAACTGTTGCAGCAAGAAATCATGACTGTGGTCTGTAGAACCATCTGTTACTAAATAGATGCCTTGTGCTTTAGAATCTAGACACACCTGTAGAAACCAGCACAGCAAATTACATGCAATAAGTTGGTTGAATTACACTTGACTGACTGATTGTAGTTGTCAACAAATGGTAGGCATGTGCCACATACTCATAATTCACATGGCTAAATTGAATACATTTTTAAACCTTAAGATTGTTGTGCTCCTGGATACCGTACCTTTATAGCTTGCAGTAGGTAACTGCTCCCTTCTGCCTGTAAATCTTTGATCCATTGAATAGCTGATTCTAAACTATGTCCAGGATTACGTTCTGTCTTGTGTGTTGATTGGAGCTCTGTGCACCATTGTTTCACTTGATTTGAATACGCAATTAAATTGAATCTGTGAACAGTATTATAAAATATTTAATTGTAGTAATAGTCTCTGTTTATGCAGTGGATAAATTTTGGCTGTATCAACGACTGCAATTATTATTATTCTAGAATGACTGAATCACTGAAAGATACTTGTAGTAGTAATAGTTTTAAATGTTTGTTTTAGACAGCATGCACTAAAGCAACACATTTATCTGTCACTTACCGCTTAGTTTTTTTTGGTATATCATTAAGAAATGAAATCAATGCTTGCTGGATTATAGATAAGTGTGTGGACATCGATGAAGACATATCAACTAACAGAACCACTTCCTTGTCACAGACCACACCCAGGTACTGTCTATAATCTACACACAGGAAGTGATTTAAAATACTAGTAAGCAATTTAAGTTTTGTTGACTTATTCAATTCACCTTGAATTAGCCACTGTAGTCTTTTACAATATCTGGCTAATGCTGTCCTCATCTTGTGCCTGAAGTCTTTCAGTCCTTGTGGATTCACCTGAAGCTCCACTAATTTTCCCTGAAAGTTAGAATAGCAGTGGAGTGTGAAAGCAACTATCCTTAAACCACATGTGTATGTGCAAAAATATGAGAACATCATTTAAAATTAGAGTTCAATCAACTATAGACTAATTGCTGTTATGTATTAGATATTGTTTCCACACCTTTATTTATTTTCCCCATGTTTAGTAAGCATTCTTATTGATGATGTAATTAATGTTTCACGCAGTGACATCTTTAATTAGCTCTTAGTGGTAAATTGCCTGTATGTATATTTGTATTGAAGAACAAAATACCATTGAACTATTTGATACTTGAAACAGCTTTTGTGTTCTTTATATTTCTATTAAATTTAATGGACTTTTTTCTTTAAAACATTATCATCAATTTGGTTTGTTGTTTGTGTGTGTGCATACGCACACTATCAATGAATAAAGTATTGCAGTATAAAGTAATATTTTACTAGCCAACAATTACAAGATAGTAATAGTGTTCCGTTTCATTCTTTTAAAAGTGCCGGTAGTATAATTATAACAGTAACATACCTGACTGTTGTAATGTTTGTAGGTGGGCCCACTGCCAAATCCACTGTCGTTTCTTTGAGTCAGCATATCAAATGTCAACTTTAGTGCATCCAGCCCATACATTGAGACCCACTAAAACATAACAACAATAATAATAATAAATGAAGACAACAACAATTAGTATCCATTGAACAGCACAATATGGCTAACAGCATGTTTACTCTATTGTTGTTCTAATGATTTTAAGGTTGCTGCAGATTTGATTTGTAATTCAACTTGTTGTCTATCATTGCTGTTTACTTTGTAATTTTATGATTATTGTTACTACTATTATTATTGATATTATTATAATTATTGCTATTATAAGTGGTTATCTGCTTATGTTAAATATCATGGGATCACTATTTTAGAATATTCGTTACCTTTTTTGATGAAACAAATTCCTCTTGCATTGGAATTAAGCAATTAGTTTTTAGTTTCTTTGTAGTAGACAGCCTCACAAATTCACATATGTTCACTAAATAATATTTAAAAAAAGTGTTCCAGAAAATATAATCAATGTCACATCTAATGTCACATCTGTTTGTATCATCTAGCAATGAATTGAGCTCTCCCAGTAAGCACTAAACAACTACATAAAACCTTCCCACTTTTATCATATAAACTAATTAATTTTAACTAGAGTATTTGACAACAACAATAATTATCAGTTATTGTTGTTTTTTGTTTTTGTTTTTCATTATCTCACAATACAGCAAGTGTTGATGATTATTGTTGGAAATATATTATTTCCTACCTTTGCTGAGTCCCCTACCAGTATACCAGGAGTGGCTCTTAACTGAGTATAATTTATTTCGATCTCTAAGATTTTGTTTCTGGCCCTGGACTCTCTTCCTTTCTGTTTCTTGTTTTTGACTCAAGCAGCAATTCTACATATTGTAATGACAAATGATTTTATATAATATCTAAATCATAGAGATTGGTTCATGAAAAAAAGATCAACCATCTGCACATAGCAGTTACTGTATTAGCATTACTTGCTAGCAATTTTTTTTAATATGTGCAGTTACCATGTAATTTGCTATGCATAATATTTGCCTATTAATGCAGCAATAAACTTAAGATAATAAACTTGTTTAGTATTCATTTTGTTCACACCAAAGTTAGCTAGTCAAGTCTAATTGTCGTATGTTTACAACAAGTGTCCTACCATTCGAGCCAGAGAGGCTGTAGTCTGTCTGGGGTAGGCAGGGAGAGGTGACAAACAAGAAGTTTTTTTGTTAATACAAACTTCTGGATGCATATGCTATAATACCAATTGCCACAATATAAAATTAATGGTAATTTAAAGTTAATAATTTTCTTACTCGTTTGCAAAACTGTCTGTAGTGTTGTAGTAGTCCTTTAGCAGTGTTAGCATAACTTAAAGCAATGTCAATCTGATCCACCATCTTGGTTAACTCATCTCCTTCACAGACCCCTGAAACTTTGAAATGATGAAATGTACCACGCCCAACATTGGCTAATGCCATCAGGCTTTCTTTTACTTGCCCCTCAAGACCACACCTTCCACCGGATCCACCTCCAAGTTGAAAGGCAGTGTGACCTTCTAACGGTTCAGTGTCATAGAATATAACATGGAAGCACACGTTCAATCCTGATAATACATGCTCCAGATAACTGCACAAGATATCCTATCAACAATTCATTGACTATAGATTTACAATACTTGAAATGTTAGAACTAACTGTGCTCTGGTCAGGTAGTGCAGTGGCAACCAGGTAAACACCTACTGTATTCTCATACTCTGCAATATAACAGATTATGGAAGGACAGGAGAAAAAAAAGACAGCATTTAATTAAAGTAATGAAACTAAACTTAATTCTTACCACATGATCTTACTCATGTAATAAAAAAATTTTAAAAAAGAAGGAAAAACTACCTCTGAATATTAAATTAAAAATTTATTATAATAGCAAATTTTTCTCGTTCTAACAGCCAATATTGTTAATTAAGTTTTAATTAACAATATTGGCTGTTAGAACGAGAAAAGTTTGCTATTATTATAATTATTTCAGTCGAGAATGACTGAATCATTAAAATTTATTTGAAGGTACTGGTATGTCACTATCAAAATGTTAAAATATCTTTGTGACTGCTATCCAAACAAATTCTTATTGTATTGCTAGGCATGTGATCTCATGCATACCTTCTTCACTCTTGTCATCTAAGATTCTGCTACTCTCAAATATCATTTTCAGTGCTGTTAATAGGTCTGCTGAACCTGCTGGACTCATTCCCAGCACCCATCTGTCAATTAAAACAACGTTTTGTACAATGTCTAAAAATTATGTTTCCTTCACTTACTCCCAAGCTTGTAGAAGACTCTGTCTGTGAGGTTCAGCAAATCCTGATGTCCACAATTTGCATGTCTTGCCATAACTATAGAAATTAACACCAAACTAAAATAATATGTAGTGCCATGTAGACATCATTTAACTAATTATTCTTCTAACCTGACAAAGTTGAAGTCATGTGTGTATGCTAATTGTTCCTTGATAAGCATTCTGAGGTGCTGCTGTAGACCCAGCATCTCTTTCATGATTGCACAGGAGCAGTCTAGTAGAACTAATATACGTCCTTCCACTAACATGCCGAATGGCACACGACTGCCACTGATTTGCCATCCTAGTCGTTCCAACATGTTGTTTACAATGAAAGCATCCAGTGTGGAGACATATTGCTCAATCTTGTGCACGTCTACATGAATATACTTCATGGAGCCATCTTTCCATGGTAGAAGGGGCATTATCTACAACACATAAAACTAAGTAAATATTGTGAATGCATATCATTTGTGCTGCTAAACTAAATCATGGCATTTTTGTCGTCCAATATTTAAGAGAACCAATGAAAGAGTCTTACATCATAAACTTGCGACACCACGGTGCCTTTAGTAGAGTTCACATAATCTTGAAGTTGTGGGTAAGCATCAGGAGCAAGGACAGAATACAAGTTTAAATTTTGACCTGCATGAGCACAGTAAGTCATCACCCACATTTGTTCAACAATCATTATACTTAACTGTTCAATCCAAAATTTTTGGCCCATTCATAAGTTGAACATCTTTTGAAGATTTTTTCTGCTGGTGAAGCTTGCCATAAAAAATTGTCATCTTCTTCCCAATCAATGCTGACGGACAACTATAGAAATGAAAGTATTTTCATGTAGTAAAATTTCCAATTAAATAAATTTTAGAACCTCTCGGAGCTGCTCCAGAAGCGAATGATCGAGCAAGCCACTCTTTACACTCTCAATGTCAATGAGTATTTTGCGAGCTTTGCTTATTTCTTCTTTAACCGCATCTACGTCACTGTCTTCTACAAGTTCACCTATTATATCTGAAGCTACCTGGTTCTCTTTGACTTGTTCAGCATTTCCACCTTTTGCTTTCTTTGTATTTGGCGACTTATTTTGGGATAAATTATTGTTTGGTAGACTCGGAGAGTATCCATGATAATGCCCATAACTATCTCTGGCCAGCATTCGAAATGATGTCTGGACATCAGGTGAAGCTCTAAAGGCAATCAAATGTAGCTTAGGACGCTTTTCTCCAGCCAGTTTGTCAACCATGTAATGGTGGATGACACTGAGTGGTTGATCAGGGCTGCAAAAGTCATATGTTTTTTAATACAAATAATTAACAGCTGCCATCAGTCATAATAATAACAATAATAATAATAATAATGTGCTACTATCACATTATCTTAAATACTTCAGAGGCGTAATGTCAGCCAGTCCAGCAAATCACCAGTTTACATACATAACAATTTAATAACATTTTGTATGATATTAATACTTTTTTTTTTACATTTTAAATGACACTTAGTCTATTACACTGAACACGAACTTAATTGAATTATTTATTCCGTCTTAATGCAAGTTTAACAAACATGCACAATAAAGTATATTGACATTGGATTAAAAAGTGTGGCCTCATAAATATAATAAGTATTCTTGAACAAATTGATGACAATTATACACACACAAACTATACACAGACAAACAACATACATACATAGATACATACATACATACATGCATACATACATATATACATACATACATACATGAATGCATACATATATACATACATACATACATACATACACACACATACATATATATACATACATACACATATATATACACACATACATATAATATATACTACAAGCACATGTATAATAATTTGCTTGCTCCTAATGCTTGACAACAATACTTCGAACACCACAAACAAAAATTTGTATTTACAGTGTGGTTACGATGACAACAATGGTGTCCAGGTCTTTAATAGCAAGGGCCATCTTGAATGCAGAGTAGAGGTTGTTTGTTCCTGCTTTATTTAGACCATTTATCCATTCTTTTACTTGCTGTACACAACTATAAATAAGCAATAGTAAGAATAGAATTCCTAAAGGTACAAAACCAGTAGCTGTCTACTCAAATTGTAACTATATTTGGACTTATTAATTCACATGGTATAACTAGTGATGCGCTCTAATAGCACAAAATAGCGAAGCGAGCGATGCATGTTCCCTGTAATTGCAGCTATTCCAGGCTACAAAATACTCTCAAAGTGAGAAAACAATAGTGGTAGCTTTTTTCTATGATGAAGGCTCCTGGTACCTGGTACCGTAATCCTCAGGAATAGTTTAATAAATAAATTAGGAACATTTAATGGCTTTTCAAAAAGAAAGATTCTTTACTTTGCTACCTGTTTCTGTTTCGTTTTAGCTCTCCTCCTCCTTGCCCTGTCTTTTTCATTTCTTATCTCTCTCCTTACTAATTTTTCTTCAGGAGTTTCTAACGCCCTCAAAGCTCTTGACCGAGCGTTTCTAACGTTTTGTCTTCTGGGCATCGCTACTTCGTACGGCAGATAAACAAAACAAAATGTTGCTAAGAAGGTTACCCGGCCCGCGCAAGCGCGTAGGAGAAAAGATGCACATGTACGCCCACGCAAGAACAAAAACAATTTCTAGACCTAAATATATATATATATCGCGAACTCATTAGAGAGTCAGCTCCGCTCGCTTCGCTGAATTATCAGCAAATTTATGGTAAAATAATCTTTCTAATAACGGTCGCAGTTCTGTACTCAGGATAGCACACATCATGCATTAAAAAAATGAAGTCATTGAATACAACTCATTTGTGTCAAAAGGCTGCAATCTGTAAGATCAACTGACTAAATGAATACAAAATCTCAGAGTATATGCCATTACTTTTAACTCACCTACTGCTATCATAGCTTACTGTTTTGAAAATCTTGAAAATGGGAATCCTTCAGGATGGATATTTTTTGGTGAAGAGCCATACTCAATGCAATAAACTAATTCCTTTATTTCCAGTTGTTCTTCCACTAATTTTGTCAATGCCAAGTTGTATTCCCTCACAACTACACCACTGCCAAGACTGAAGAGTTTATCTGATGACTCCACTATCATGGCTATGCGATTACCGCGGATCAAACCAAAATATCTTCTACTGTTATGGCACAGCCAATGAATACGATTCTCATAGAACCTCACCAATAATCTTAGCTCTTTCCTCTTTTGTGCAAGCTTACTCTGGTTTAATTGTGGCTGTGGCCTGGATGGGCTATATAAAGTAAAGTTGCTAATAAATTTGACCATAATAGCTAACTAACATATACATCTAACCTTTGAGGTAACTCTTCAATTTTATTCAGAGCTTTCAAATAATGAAAAAAAGGAAATTCAACTAAAACATTATGCCTGTAGTAAAATACATACACCAAACAATGACAACAACAACAAACAAATACCATAAAATGTTTAATGAAATTAAAAAATTGCAATAACAGAGATAGCTATATACCTTTCTATCTTTGCATAACTAAGAACGTCTTCTAACGTTAACTTAAGAGATTTCAATGAATACGATGCACACCAGTCTTTGCCTTCAGTGTCCAGTCCTTCAAGCTGGGTGAAGAACTAACACAAACAACGCCCATAATCAGATCGCTATATTATGTTGCAGCTTTACATAACTGATGCGCGGATAACTACCTCAGTGTCGTCTGTTTCTTTGGAAGTGGGCTTTGTAGACGACTTGAGTGAAGCGATTGACTCACAAGATGCTGTAGCCCGGCCGGAGCCGAGGCTATACGCCATAATACCCACGGAAATCTACACCTACTGTTGACAGGTAACTGGGATCTGTACTCGGCGAGCCCCGCCCACTCTACCTCCAAAAGTGCACCAAAATCTCTAATTGTAAAGATCGTCTCAAGAATGAAAGCACCAATATCAAGAGCTGTTTATCTTGTAAAATGGTTAAGATCTGGATATAATCTTGTTTCTACTAAAATAAACCATTATAGTACACTGTTTAACTCATCTGAGACTGTATTCGCCTTGTCTTCGGGCCATGGAAAGTGTGGTAGGTTTTTGTCATTATATATCTACATATTATTTGCAATATCAAAAGTTTATGTTGTGGCTGCAATAATTTTCAGGTGTAGCTGTTATAAGAGCAACAGGTCCAAGTGCTCAGGAGGTAAGACTGGCAGGCTCCTTATCATAGTGAGTCACTTGATAAATTCAAGTTAAAACTCTAATAAATGATTTAAATCATAAATTTGAAAGGACATTATGTCTAATGAAACTTTATTACATATGCATGGCCAGAGTACTGAATGTCTAATATTTATCAGAGGAAGTCTAATTTAATATCAGTGACCCTGTACCCAAACTGAACAAATTACAGCAAATATCTACAAATTGCATTATGTCCATTTGTTCTTTGGTAGGCGATGTTGAAAATTACAGGCAGGTCGCTTCCTCCGCCACCAAGACTTGCCGTGTATGGAAAACTAATGGAGCCTCAATCTAAAGAAACTATAGATCACAGTCTTACTATGTGGTTTCCAGGTAGGCTCCGTATCTAATTGTGTGATATGTGCTAAGTAAACTGGCTATGGTAAAAGTGGTCAGATTAAAGTCGTCTTACATACAGAGGTGGTCTTATAATCCAAGAGTAAAAGAAAAAATTATAAAGAATGAATTTATGCATTAAGTTTAAGAAGAAATGTACTTGTTCAGGTTCAACCGCACACGAGCTGGACTCTATTGACTCAGTTGTTATTCATACCTATTATCACCCTTTGATTGTTTCCCACACTTCACCTACCTGGGGCCTTGCGCCTCTGGTAATGATCACCATTTTAACGTATCTCCGCCCCTTTCTTACCCACTGTAGTTTTATGTCATAGCCACCCTTATAAGTTGTAACCATCGATTCCTCAATGTTCCTGACTTTCGCATAAAATACCAGTTGCTGGCGGTAGCCTATGTCAGGCTGTTAAATTGAGTGCGCTAGTGCGGGACCTGGTCCTTCGAGATCTTGAACTTCAGAGGCACCCTATTTATACGGGGCTTTCACAGTACTCAACCTGCAGTCTACATTTTAAGCAGCTCTCTGGTTTGCCGACTTATTATTAAATACTTTCCAAGGCTAATCCACTTTGCATGGCCTGAAAGACATAAATGGAATTAATTATTGTATATATAATATCTTTAGGTCCCAACAGCTTCACTGGTGAGGACATGGTAGAGTTTCAAACTCATGGTGGTCCTGCTGTAGTTTTAGCTTTACTTCGAGCATTAGAATCTATCCCAGGCTGCAGACATGCCCTACCAGGAGATTTCACCAAGAGAGCTTTCTTTAATGGCAAGCTTGGACTTACAGAAGTTGAAGGACTAGGAGACCTTATACATGCTGAGACAGAAGTGCAGAGAAAACAAGCTCTAAGGCAGATGGAAGTATGAATATCTAGCTAGAAACTTCCACAACTAATATATATTTTTGTTTTTATTGTAGGGCGATCTACAGAATATGTATCAAAAATGGAGAACCAAAATGATTAAGGTAATAAATAAACAACCTGAAATGCGGCTCTAAGAAACAATGATTTTACTATGCAGCTTTTGGCAAATGTAGAAGCAGAAATTGATTTTGGAGAGGATGAAAATATAGAAGAAGGAATTATTGAGGAAGGTAAGATACAGTTAATATACCATATATAAATAAAGCCTACGAATGTAGTTATTCCATCTGTTCAGAAAATTTGTGGTGACTCATTTGTAGTAGACATATACCAAAGTTAATGTTGACTATAGTTAAAGTTGAAGTGGAACAGTTGCTTAGTGAAGTGAAGCAACATCTTAATGATGGACGGAGAGGAGAGAGACTAAGGGCTGGTGTTCATGTTACCATTGTGGGACCGCCAAATGCCGGCAAAAGCAGCCTTCTGAACATTTTATGTGAGTGTAGTGTATTATCACTTTATAATACTTGCTAGGATATCTTTAACCTGAATATTTTCGTCATGTTAATTTGACATTTAAAAAAATAAATGTATAAAGGTTTAAGTCAAACTAGCTATTGTACAAACAACAACAACAAAACTTGCTGCTTTCTCAAAACTCTAGCTAAAAAATAGTCTTAGGCAGAAAACAGCCCAAAGACCAAATACTCAGCAAGAAAAAAAATGTGAAAATAGTTTTTTGCTTATATTTTTTTTTAAACAGAAATTTGTACTATATGTTTTGTTAGCACTTCAAAGGTGTAATATGGCACCTATGACTATGAAAGGTTTTACTTGGATCACTAAGTTAGCAATGTATGTCAGTGGTGGCATGACATGAACACAATAAAATTAGTGTAGGTGTGTGTATAATACATAATGCAATATTTAAACCCTAACTTATTATGTGTATACGGTATTGCAGAGAGTTTCACACAAGGTAGAATCTGATAAAAGTTGATTACAAAATCTGTATAGAAAAGTAACAATAAGGCTACATTCATTTAGTTTGCCTGAAGTTAAGTCATAGATCCACAAAAACGTGAGGGTCAAAGTACAAATGACATACGTACGTTCACACATTAAGTGAACAAATATCCGTGATTCTCAATTTGACACCACTATATAGTGTCTTGCTCACTTTGCTCGCCAATTACTGCATAAACATAGCACTATTGAACTATGTATGGGTTTTAGGTCAGCGTCCAGCAGCCATTGTATCTCCACAAGCTGGGACCACCAGGGACGTCCTAGAGTCAGCTTTGGACATCTGTGGCTTTCCAGTAGTCTTAAGGTAAATATATCTATAGAAAAAAGTATGATCATTATACCATGTACATAGTGACACTGCTGGACTCAGAGAATCACTGGATCCCATTGAGGAGGAGGGGGTGAGAAGGGCTGTAAAACGGTTAGTCTCCATTATTTTTTGGCCTTTCAGAGTAATTTTTGTGGAAGATCACAATATTTATTTTGATAGTATAGTGTTGAAATGGCATGTTGTCTTTTGTAGAACAGAGACTGCAGATTTGAAGATTCTTATATCAGATATCAGCACAGTTCCTCCCCACATTCTGTCAAGTCTTACAATACATAGTGATTCTATAAAACTCGCTGATATAGCGAAACATTTGCTCTCTCTCTCAGATAGTGCCACTGACTGGACTCAAAGGACTACCAGTGCATTCAAACAGGAGGATACATTAGTGGTGCTCAATAAAGTTGACTTAGTTCACCCTTCACAGGAAGCCAAGGCGACAGAAGAAATTGAGCAATGGAGGCTTCAAAAAGAGGAAAGGGTGCCAGTAAATTGTATATCTTGCAAGACTTGTGAAGGTGTGGATGACTTCATGTCTACACTTGGGAAGAAGCTGGGGAGCATGTAAGTTCAAGTAATGGAAGCCTAGCAATGCTGCCTCCATCTGAAGATAATGTTTGTTCTTGTTTAAGACAATATTTTCTCCACTGTACACCCTAATTAATTCATTGTTTAGTTATTGTGCCAATTCATAGCTAGATGCTTTACCAAACCACAACATGGGGCAAAGGTTTGGTGTAAGCCTACTTCATATGACACAACCCTATTCCTGCATGACATATAAAAGAACTGTAAGCATAATGCCCATGCAACCAGAAAACGACAAAGCACACCTGGTGTAGCACAGATTGTGTAGGTCTACCAGACTCTTCCTCGTGCAAGTTTAGCCATGTTGATACAGCGACACTCCACTATATTATATTTAAGCTATTGCTATATTCATCAGATGTGGTAATCCACTGGCTGGTAACCCAAGCATTACTCAAGCTAGGCACCGCCACCATTTAACACTGTGCTGCAATAACCTTACTCACTTCATGGGTATGTTATAAAAAGTACATAAATATCAATTATCATTTGCTTTTTAACAGAACTCATTGGAATAGAAGAACAGGACCATTCTCTTGACTTGGCAGCTGAAGCTCTGCGAACTGCCACCCAAGAACTGGGTAGAGTCACTGGCAAAGTTGGAGTAGAAGACATTCTTGACGTAGTTTTTAAAGATTTCTGCATCGGCAAATAATAGCGCTCATCTCAAACTCAAGTCATCGCATGCATTTGTGATCATGTACGAATATTTTGGGCAGTAATGACAGTGACAGAGATCATGATCTACAGATGAAGGATGAAGATTAGTTGGAAAAAAAGAAAAGGAAAAAAAAAAGGGTCACTAAAAATGCTTCCATGTGATTACAAAGATTAAAAAAATAAACCTGAGAAAAAGTGATGAAGTAGAGGGTCACTGCCATACCTAGAGTAAAATAAAGTGAAAAAATTATCATGTACATTAATTACACATGTTGCAATTCTTACTTTGATGGTGCTGTCCACTGATCCTGAGAAGAGCCTGCCTCTCTGGATAGCCAAACATGTTACACTGCTCTCATGACGAACCAGAGTCTGGGCACATGTCATGTGCTCCATATTCCACATCTAAAACGATAATAATAGCAACAAAAACAGAAATACAAATGATTCGCCACATTATGTAAATAGAGGATAACAGCCAATATTTAGCTGAACCATATCTGGTTGTTTAATAAAATTGCTACTGTAATTACATGTGAATTGTTGTGCCATGTACTTAACCTCGTAATGACAAGTGAAGACTTTACATTCATAGAATAGTTTGGAAAGGAAATTGGTGACACACATTACAAACACTAAAACCAATCTATAATTATAAGAGTAATAAATGAATCTATCCCAATGTCTAGTTTTGCAGTACTCCATTATGAGCTGGTCATAAACTATTTCCAATAACTCCCTTGAGGATTAAAAGGAGAGTTTTTTTCTTTGCACAGCCCAGTATTTATTTATTATGCAGAAGTCAAGCATAATATTTTTGAGCGTAACCATTAAGAAATATTACTGCATGGCAGAACTGGGATACACAGTATTTATGTGATGAAGACACCCTTACGTAGTCTAAAGTCAAGTCAATCTTACTCGTAATGTTTTGTCATAGCAAGCACTGAAGAGGCGTGTACCACCAGAGGGGGCCTCTAAGACTTGCAAGGCATAAATAATACCTACATGCCCAGTCAGCACAGCTACCTGCTCCATGGTTTTGACATCCCATACCTAAACAGTGAAGAAGGACACAGAAAAGAGAAACAAAGGAGCATTATAACTACATGCAACTCAAAGTGATTAATGTGCTAACTTACATTAATTTTATTTTCATAAGTACCACATATAATATGTTGCCCAGTAACTGCCAGAGAGTAGACACTGCCTCCTCCTTGACATTGCAAGACATGGATGCACTCTAACGTCGACAAATCCCAAACCTGAGGCAAAATACGTGAACTTTGAACTTTAAAGCTGAAGTCTGTATCAAGATTCTCGACTCCATTTTATTTATTCACATATGCATTGCCTATGACGACTATATTTACCTTGACAGCTTGATAAGAGCCAGAGTAGAGATAGTTCTCTGAGGTGACCAAGGCCCTCACCCAGTGATTCTGAGTAGGCAATTCTCTCACTAGCTTGCAGGTTTGAATATTCCAAACCTTGATACTCTTGAGGGAACCACTGAACAGTTTGTCATTGCTGATGGTGAGTGTACAGACTGGGTTGTCATGAGCGGCCATGGACTTCACAACCTGTAAAGTTTCCATGTTCCACATCTTGATACTGTGATCCACTGATCCACTAAATAAGAACTTCTCCCTGGGAAAGTAAACAAGTAGTAGTCAGGTATTGTGGCAATACCACCAAACCCAAGAACATGCAAGCTTGTGGGGATCTCCAGCTTACCCCTGAGTGAAGAGAGCCAATACTATACCATCATGCCCAGTTAGTGTGTTCAGACACTTGAAGCTACTTGTATTCCACACCTGAAGAACAAATAATTACCACTGACTGATACGTCAATATTAATAGTTGCAAATATCTTTATGGTTCTACCATGAAGATGTAAGTGAGAATGCCTACAGATCAATAGCTCACCTTGATTGTGTTATCAGATGATGCACTGAATAGCTTGTCACCAGATACACACAAAGCCCACACTGGACCCTACAGTAACACACACACACACACACCACTTTCATAAAAATTACGATGTGTTAATATTATTGTCTTTTCACTCAATAATTATCACCACTAACAAATAAAAACGTTTTATCATGTAAACTGGACCAAAAAACTACATAAGCTCACTACACATACACACACACCCACATACCGCGTGTCCAACGAATGTTCCTTTACATTTAAACAAATGATGTGAGTCCATAGCTACAAACACCACAGAAAAATGGTTAAAAATACATTTACTCAATTAAATTTCTTACTTCCTGCCACACCCAACTGAACCTGAACGTGCTGCAGCTCGTTCTAAAAATAAATAAAAAACTACACAATAAGTATGTATATAGAATTGTAAATACTTGTTAGCATACAATGAATGATTAATATATAATTTACCATGACAAAATTCACTTCTTGATGTGCCTCCACCACCTCCCTCTGAACTTTATCATGCCTTTCTTCTAATTCCTCTAAAATTGGAACACATGGAACAACAAAACACTATTATTGTGACAGGCAATATTGGTGAATTATTAGTTGAGTATTAACAATACTGTCTTGCTAGTCAGGATATTTGGAAGGAGAAATTGGTTTTGTATTTAACTTCATTTTAGCATGACATTATTTCAGTTTGAAACCTCTATACAGTTATTGGTTGGTTGGTTTTTAATGGTGGCACTCACTACTGCTGTCTGGCCATTTGAACTTGATTGTTTGATAATTGGAGAGCCACATTCAGAAAACCTACATACGTATGAATGCCATAGCTCATACCTATCTTGTCACTGGTGCTCTTCTCATATTGATCCACCTTTTCAGACAGACTTGCCAACATGGAACGAAGAAATGTAATGTCATCATCTTTTCTCTTCAGTTCTTCTTGAAGATCATGAATCAAGTCATCAGTCCGACTCAGAAAACCTTTTAAACCCTCAAACTTGCACTGATCCAGATGCTCTGCCAATTGTTCACGGGTACCTTCAAATGCACAACTACACACAAACACATGACAGAATTAATCTATATCCACATGATTCAATAAGATATAAATACAGACATTTCTGTTTATCAGACACCGATAGCGATTGGCAGTACAGTACTTCAGTGTTAAAAATATGTGAATAAATGTCTCAAGTGGAGTATTGAATAGTGGTGTTGTGGAAATAGGGCAAGGAAATCTGCCAGCAGTTCATAAATATACCGCTAGTTCTTCTCAAAACACATGGACCAGTGTCATTACTGCAAGCTCTCCTCAGAATTTGTTGAAAGGCAGTGGGTGAACTAGTTCTTCTAAGCATGCAATGACCAAAGGTGACGGAAGCAAGGCTATAGCACCTAAACACAAGCTTTAGAGTTTTAACTCCAGTAGACGAAATTAAATAATGGTAAAAGAAGTTAACATTGCTAGAGATCTATGAAACAAAACTAAGATTACTATTTCCAAGTATTTACATGTATTTTTTACAGAGTCTGATTTATTACTTTTTAATCAAATTCATTAATAGTATACACTGTACCACCTTTTAACATGCATCTGTTAATTGCGGACACCCCTAGGTTCCAGACTGCAGTATTGAGAGCTTTGAGTGAGTGTGGATGCATGTAAAACTTGTATCTATGATGGGGACATCTGACATGATCACAACACTTCAAATGTAACTAACTTGTATCTATGATGGGGACATCTGACATAATTACAACACTTCAAATGTAACTAACTTGTATCTATGATGGGGACATCTGACATGATCACAACACTTCAAATGTAACTAACTTGTATCTATGATGGGGACATCTGACATGATCACAACACTTCAAATGTTCGGTAAGATCCTTCTTAAGAATAACAGAGCACTTGGAACTATTAGGGCACTGGATGGGGGCATATTCACAATCTCTTTCATGTTCCCCCCTCATACCTAATTTGATGATCATAGGGCAACCTGCACAATACATTTATATTGACTCCAATAAGTCGCCACAAACTGAATCATCATGTTCTGCACACACATACCTGAGGAGTCTTGCTCATATTCTCCTATACAATCTGGTATTTGTTTGCAGCCATAGCGGCAATGAATCATTAGCTCACCGACTTGATCAGCAATCTAGCACAGAGGGCAGTGTCAAGAGCAAGGCTAATAAGGAAGATGTGAAGAGACTTACAGCTAAATTTCTTACGACCATGGAGAGTTGGTTACCATCAATAGGACAAACTTCTACACAATAACCATAAATATCCAACAAATCATAAAGTTTTTATAGTAAACTTGAGAGCCTAAACATATAGTTTAAGATACATATTATTGTAGTAAAAAGTAACAAAACAATTGGAACAAGAGTCTCAATGAGGCATCACTTCTTCAGTTTATAGACTCAATGTATTCTTTACTTAGCAAACATTCCATTTTTAATAATTCTTTTTCACAGCTCTGCTCCACTTTAACTACGCATGTAGGTAGTATGTGTCCTGAAGCCAAATCAAGCTCTACAATTTGATTGTCTATAACATTATGGATACTTACATTCTTGGATTCTTAGGGTCATACTTAGTTATTTATTACTGCTGTACTAAAAAAAATAAAATAAAAATATAAAACATATTTTAAAAAACCCGAAAGCATTCTAATTTCATTTTTTTCAATTACTGCTCTGGTACAAAAAGTCGTGCTTTACTACACTTTCTAATATCACACTAATAATATCTAATCTATGTACCACTGAGCACCAAAATTATGTACTGTACCTGTTCTTCCAGAATAACATGGCCGACAAAAAGAGTGCTACAAAATAATATCAATAGTATCAGACTTACAATTATAAATCCAATCCTTAGTTTCTTAACTACCTCAAAGAACTAGAAAAATGAAGCACCAAAGGTGCGAAACCTCAGTGCTATTAAACACTACCTAGTTATTACAATATAATCTCCTTCTAAAAGAACAAGCAATCTGTTAGCTATTTTAATGAGGCATCAAAATAGCTCGACCAATGAAAATAGTACATGGAAACGCTGTCTTCATAAGAAGAGAAGCTAAACTAGCCAGAAACACTCACCGATATACATTTTCAACGAGAAACTTCACTTCTTTCAACTCCGTTAACTTCCCTGAGCATAAAGCGAACTACACTGCTGGCTGCAAGAAATTATTAGCTCATGTGATTATGACGTGATGCTAGGGGGCGTTGCCCATAAAAGCTGGTACCTATGTGGAGCTGAAAGCTTCTCGTTTTCTCAATGATTACAAGTAGCACAATAAAAGGTATTAAATCTTCGTCCTGAGTAAGTTCATACCTAAATTAGCTTTTAATTGTCAGTAATCTCCAAAATCAGAGCGTAACAGACTGACAGACAGGACGACTACTATAACCCTCTCACGCATGCGCGCTGAGGGTTAAAAATTAACACTCTATTTGATCGTACATTTTAAATAGTACAAACCACAAAGTAGTTTAAAGCACAGAGCAATTACACTCGTACAGAAATAGTTAAAATGTATTCCAATAAGAAAATGCACATTTAAGTCATCTGTATTATTTAAATATAAATAAAACTACAGTATTGATTATGTTCTCATTTAATAAATAAAAGATAAACTTCTCGTAGATGGAAATTGGCTATAAATCAATCAATCAATAAATATTTATAAATACAACACACATTACCAGGGTAAAGTTTATTATTTAAACATAATCTAAATCAGCAGCTAAGCACAAACCAAAAGTAACCTAAAACAACTGCAAGTCTTATTTATGCTTTTACACACAGCTATACAAATATACTCACACACAAACAGTCACAAAACAAAGCAGACATCCATAGATGGAATTGAAGCATACACATGAAAGTAATAATAGAAATATTTCAGAAATTTGGTAACCATTGAATTATCAGAAAGTAAATTCGCTTAATTTTAGTTATAGTTTAGTAACAGTAAATAATTTTTTTTTTTAATATTAGTTTTAGTTAAAATTAGTTAACTAAAAATGAAAATTGCCTTACTAAATTAGTTTTAGTTTTAATATACATATACTTATATTTATACATGTTTGTACATCTAAGTATGTATATTCTATTCTCTATCCAACATCTTACTATAATATTTCCTTAATAATATGCACACTACTACATTCCAGTTAAACTTACCCCACAAGTAGCAATATAAGGGTCTCGGAATACACCACTACAAATGGGACAAGTGAGAGTATCACTCTTGGCTTTCTCAGCAAGTACAATAATTTCTTTGAGATCTCCCTCATGGCTGATAGAGGGCGAACCAGCAATTGAACGCTGGGATGCCGTAGCACTAGACAGTTGCGGCAAGAAGTTGGTAGGGGTGGTAGACCTGTCAACCACTCCTGCCCCAAATCCATAATAATGGTCAGAGCTATAACTGACACGTGAAATTGAAGAGATGTTGGAAGTGTTGGAGTTGGTGCGGCGATGACCTCGATAGTACATGTCTATATTAACCATAAAAATACATGTATAAGCCAAGCAGTGAAGTTTGCCCTAATTGTCAATGTCATGGTCCCAGGAAGCTTACACAGCATAATTAATAACCCCCAGCTGATGTGTGTGCCCTAATTGTGATAAAAAATCTACTGCATTACTTCATTCAATACAAGTAGTTTAATTGGCTGCAATCATCATTAATTTGTAAGTTCATAGAAGATGAGGAAGTAACAAAACTTACCATTGGTACCACCAGTTCTAGGTGTACGCGGAGACTTGTAGCCCTTCTTGTCATGACCCTTCAATTAAATAACATCAAAAATAAGACAAGTAGACCAACAAAGAATTGTGGGCATTAGTCCAAAGATGCTTGGCAAGAATGTATTACGGAATATAGCTGGTAGCATATCCAGTATACAAGGGCAAAGGTTGGAGCGTGATTTATTTTATTACACTACATTAGTATTCTACAGGTTCCTAACAGCAAAAATGAGAGATATGGGAGCATTTATATAGCCATCTGTATCAAAGCATATTTAGTTTGTTATTGACATAAAGCAATTAAATAATCACAAAATTGAAAGGTAAAAAATATTTTGCTGGAAGTGATAACTGACATGCTATTTGCAAATATACAATTCCCAACATTCCCAACCACAACAATATGGTTTTTCAGTGCAGCAAAGTTGTAAACAACATCAATCTTGTTGGTAAGAAATCTGATTATATAAGCTGGTAGAATTAATTAAAAAACTAAGACCTTCACGATAATACTTACTGGAACTCAATTCTACTCAACACCCACCCGTTTCGAACTTTTAACGACACTTACATTCATAAAAGCCATCGTATGTGCTTTTCCAGTAGGAGTTCCTTCCTCCTCGTGAGTGTGCCTCCACATTTCTGACCTACTCCTTGAGGGATAAACAGCCTTCCCTGAAACTCTATGCCCTTCCTGCATCTCTGCTTATAGCTATACACTTCAATGTAAAGTACTCAAAAAGGTGTCTGAACGAAGTCTACCATGCATACCTTACAACCTCATTTGAACAAAGACACACGAAGGGCGTGGCTAACTTCTCTGGTAAAGGGTGTAATTATCGCACGTGCTACAGTGTTGTATATCTTCAGTTATTGTTCTTCTCACCTGTGTCATCTTGTGGGGCGGAATTTTTGCTGTGGAGTCTTGCGCCTGTAACTACTGGGCGACCAAGTGTTGAGGCGTTAGAAGTCGATTTAATAAGTACAAGTATCCAGAAAGGCAAGTCCAAAAACTGAAGTATTAAAAAACTCGGACAAGAAGCGGGTGGAATCTTTGTTCTGGACCCCGAAATCCGTCGAGCCCCCATTATTCACCGTTACCAAGATAAGAAATTTCCGTCACTAAACATTAAGCATGGCTTCCAATATTGATTTATCACTAGATGATATTGCTCAGCAAACAAGATTTCCAAATCAAAGAAAATTTAACAGAGGTGTAGGCGGTGCAGCAAGTAAATTTAGAACTTCATTCGAAAAACCTTCAGATTTGAGGTCTGTCCTGGCCAAGAAGCAGACAGCCAATATATCAGATCTTCGTTCGAAGCTTAAACCAAAGGCACTATATACTAATAAAAGAGCCAAGCCTCCACCACCAGCAATTGCAGCAGCTGCGTCAATTAATGGTGGCACTGAAGAACGCAAAAAGCTCAAACTGACCACTACATTTAAGAATTCTATATCAGCTGTAGCTGGTCCAGGTGCTTCTGAAGAGAAGACATCTCATTCCAGATCACGAAAAACTGAGTCTGCACCTGTTAGTCAACGTCGGCCTTCTTCATCTACATCTAGGTTGCCATCTTATGAAGAGGCCAAAAAGATCAGTGTGACTGTACCAGGGTCTAGTAAGCCCATGTCTGAGGTAAGAGATTGAAGGTTGACCTGTCTCTTGGGATTATTCTGATGCCAGCAGTGCATGTGTCCTGGTAGAAGTGGCTTTTTCCCCCTGATAAATGCATATAATGAATTTAGAATCAAATTTAGGAACTTGTGGGAAGCATGTAGAGAGGAAGAGTGTTTGGTGATACAATTTTTCTTGCTGAAGATGAGACTATTGTGAGGACTTCGTTTCATGCCTGGCTTGAAATGACTTTTTTTTTTTGAGGACTTCATTTCATGCCTGGCTTGAAATGACTTTTTTTTTTTGCTTTGCTTTGTATTCTTGGTCAGATGATGGCTTCATTTTGTACCAGTTATTATTCAGCGGATGACTTCAGTATTTGGATAGAATAAATAAAATGAGTATAGAACATTTTCGTTGTGTCAAATTGGTTAAGATATGAATTTATTGATTTCTTGAACAAATGGCTATGTCTATTTCTTGGATAGATAATGTATTCCCATCGTGATGGTAGTCATCAATCAACAGAGTTGTTGTTTTTTCACCTTTATGTTCGTTCTTTGCTACAACACCGTTCTTCAGTAAACAGCTTGGTTTTAGGTATTTTCTTGAAATTCATTTGCGCACGAGTGCCTATTGGTGCTTGTTCTAGCAATATGCTTAATAACGTGTAAATTTTTAAAATTTTGTACACAACAAGGCAATTACATATAAATATAATTTGTCAACATTTTAAAATGATACTAATTAGTGCGTAAGCTTACCTGGTTTTCACTTTTAACAGCTACTTGCTAAGTGTGTTTTATCCCATTTTTTTTGTTTTCGACAACATACAACTTTAAAAAATTACTATTTCTAAAGTACAGTAATGTGATCTGATGTCATGTTTATCTCAGGTGATTCTCAAGTTATGGCTATATTAGTTACTTTCTCCTTCATGTTTACACAGCGCAGTGCTGTGTAGATTTTCTTTTTGGCCTTCAGCCATTTTCTGTCTTGAGGTTCGAAGAGTGTGATCATCTACTACTTGAAGAAGAAGGTAGAAACTAGCCTTCTATCTATGCAATTGTTTTTCGGTACCCTGAACAGTTGCTGTCTTGGTTAATCTTTTAGAAATGGCAAATCTTTCATTAGTATACACACAAAGCCTGAAATCAAGGATGGTTCATATGCAAGCTCCAGTTAGGCACAAGGAGTTACGTTCAATGTAACTCATGCTGTTTTCTTGCTGTGACTAACAAATTGTTAAGCATGAGCAAGCAGTGAAAAGATAAAAAATTTGTCTTGCTGCAATTTTTTTCACCTCCAGCATAGTTTTGCCACCATAACTGCCGACATTGCAACATCAGTGTCAACAGTACGCAATGCTTAAAGTGGTCATGTTTACATGCCATCCAGCTGTCTGCTTCTCAAGTAGTGCACTACCCATGCGAGTGCATATTTTTACTTCATCTCGTCTATAATACAATATGAAATTTTTGCTTTGTGCCGTAATTGAGTGACTGAAGGCTTCTCAAAAACTATTGGAAATAGCTCTAGGGCACTCTATCTTGCATCTTGCCTTACCTGTTCAAGCTGTAGCTATCAGCTTCCCTCTAACCGGTGCTGGACTTTCATGCTTCTAATGGATGTGGAAGATATAGCCCATGTGGATATTTTGCACATGATTAGGAGGGGAGCTTCACTAAGGCAACAGCAACTTGTCTGGAGTGTGTCTTAAATGCCATTTTTAAGAACAGCATCACTGAAGATTTCTCAAGTTAATAGACTTTATACTTCACATTCACACTTCAAACTATTATTTACTTCCATCAAGTTTCTTACATGAAGTCTGGTAGCTTTTGAATGCTTACTTTTACTGTAAAGGTAATTTATACTTTCTGTTGTCTAATGGAAGCTGTTCTGCAAATTGCCTTGCTTGGAAGTTTTGTTGTGAAGTGTGGTGCTTATATCTTTCATTTGGATGACTACTGCAGTAGAAACATCTGTACTGTTCTATAATCAAGTAGTGGAATATGGATTGAATGTGCTTGTTCCAGTTTATTATGCTCGCACAAACTTTCTACTGAATCATCCAACCACATCTTTTACTAATATAGCCTAAGCTTGAGGAACATTTGAGGTAAACGTTTAATTCAGATTGTATTTACTATACATATTGATGCTTTATCGGATTTGTACCAACACAAACACGGCTTTGTTGCAAGATAGAAAACAACAACAAACACGGCTTTGTTGCAAGATAGAAAACAACAACAAACAACAGAGACACATTGTGCCATGATTTGCAAGTAAAAGTCACCAGTGGTCAAATTGTTGATGCCTCCATATCTGAGATGTAATTTCCTTGGTGTACAAAATTTACTACAGATGTGTGGATCCATAAAGAATTAGTGCAGTTGTCCATTATGTTTAATGTTGCTGTAAAAAACAATTTTTGTTCCTTATAATTTATATTTCTCATTTATTTCACTAATAAACAAGCGTTATAAGTGCGCAGCTTCACTTAATATAATTATCCGCCATGTAAAGCCCATCTTAGTATGAATACATAACGTCAACAGTCGATGCCACTAAGCAATGACTTCCTGTCGCTACTTCATGGTATTTTTCTTCCAACACCAGTATTCTTCAAGTCATCGCCGTGAAGAGCGCTTAGCAGCCCAGATAATGAGGAGCAAGGAAATGCGGCAGGATGGCTACATGAAAGGAAGAGAGGAGTTTCTTGCTTCAACTATCACATCAGCTGTCGGGGGAGTGGGAGGTGGCTTGTCTTCAGATGGTGGCAGTAGAGGGGTTTCTTCACATGTACCTAGAGTTCAGGTATGCTTTCATTGTCGTGTTAAGCTGTCACAGTCTACAGGGTTTTGCAATTGTTTTTAGTGGGAAGGACCAAATTTGTGGATAAAGATAAAGTAAAATGTACTATTTTCTCATTTGTCTTTCAATGGCGTGGCTTCTCTTTTTTTAGAGGGGCCGCTCTCCTTCTCCTGTGACTGATTATCGTCCATCCTATGATCCACTTCTTTCTTCCAGCGCTGTTCCGTCCTTTTCTTCTGGTTCTAGGCAAAGAGGGATCACTACATCTACATCCATGTTTATCTCAAACCTCAGTGATACTGTTTCCAAGAATGATGTTGCTGTAAGTTGAATTCAATTGAATTTTCTGTTATTTAGGAATGAATATACAGCTTATATTAGGAATCAGGTTTACAATGCTGACTACTGAATGTTTAATGTTTTAATCTCAAGGGATTATGTATTGGCATGAAGAAAGTTAAGTACGTAAACTGTCTATCACCATATGAATACAATGCCTTTGACCTAATGAAAAGGGTGCAATCTTTTAAGAGTTTTAGAGTATAACTGCACAATCACTCTGCCCAGTTTACATTAAAATAATCTTAAGTGCAGTAGAAATGGTGTCAAGATCATAATAATGACTCTGCTATATTTTTTGACGAGTGGATCCCTCTCTACAACTATGTGAACCTGAGAGGCATGAACATGATATTTTTCATGCTTTTTATGATGATGCATTATGAAGAACTGACTTCCTTAGGTTTAAACTAGTGCTTAGGTTTTTGTTTGTTTGCTTTGTTTTAAGCACACAATGATTGATTTAAAGCAAATGTTGTCTATTAGTACAGTCATTATAATGGTTCAACCTCAAACAAATTGCAACAAAAGCAAACTTAACAGATTTCATTTCTTTGTCATCTCCTCATTGACAGAAAAAAAGTCCTAAGGAATCCTCCTGGGGGAAGAGTGTGTAAATCACTTAAATGTAAAACCACTTATTGCTCTTTAACGGTTTGAGGTTTTAATGGTATTTGTGGTCAGATCTTAGCTTGGATACTACTTATATCAAAAGTTAATATACCATTGGAAAGCTCTCTAAGTGACCAATATTTTGGTACTAAAAGTAATACCCAGAGACAAAATATAGATGAGTTATGATCAAATAATCTTTATTTTCAGGTGATATCACTAATAAAAAGACTACTCAAATGTCTCTGCATCATCTGTATCATTGTCATGAGATATGTTTGTGCAACCAGTTCCCTTACAGTTACCACAAGCAGGAGTGCAATCAATGTTATGCTTCTTGCATGAACACCTTAGGGTATTGCAGTCACTTTGGCAGTTGCACCTGATTACACGTAGTAGATGTTCAGGAGCAGGAGGTAGAGATGTTTGAAGTGGCACAAACCCCTCGTCACACTTCTGCCATCCCCAGTCTGTTGGATGAAGTTCTGCATATCCTTTCCATTCTTGGACTTGAAGATACACGCGAAGGTTGTGATACTTCGCTGCTGCTTAATGACTGTGGTTTTACATGAGATGTCTTTGAAGCCACCTTTTCACAGAATCGTTTGTGTCGGAGGGAATCTAGTGTGTCAGTTAACTTTCCATTGTAGACTATTATTAGTGCTTTCTCTCCTGCATCTACTACACCTTGCATGGAAGCTGAATCAGAATTGAACACCTTTGCCTGCTCTCGGAATGTGCTGCTTGTTTTAAACTTGCCAAGGGAAGCTCCTTTTCCAATCCCATAAATGCGAGATGTTGTGTCACACCCAAGAAATGCATGTATGAACAGGATGTTGTTGCAGATATCTGGACCCAGCTTTTCTTTTGTGGCCTTGATATTCCAGATGCGATGCTTTTTTGTGTTCATCTTCAGCTCAGGACGAAAGAAGAGGTCGTGAGACTCCAGGTTTGCATGGTAGCAGAGAAGGACAATGAAGTCAGTGTCATCACCAACTAGCACAGTGTTATTGGTGGTAGCAGATTGAACAGCCTTCTGTACGATCAGAAGATCAGCATCTCCTGAGGCATGGTGAGTCTTGCAGTTGTTTTTCTCCAGCTCTCTACTCAACATGAAAATAAATTGCTGCTTATTCTTTCGGTTGGCCAAAAACTGTTCCTTCTTCATTGTGGTTGTCATGTTAGCAGCAACTGTCACAGTTGCACCTGCCTTTCCCTTTGACCGCCTCTGGTGTGTCATATCTTTTGTGAGCAATCCTTGTAGGCGCTGATGTTCTGTCATTCCTCGCCCTCGTGTGAGCCCTCCGCTGGTTTTCAAGCTTCTCATCAGAACCTGCTCAATGATAAGGTCAGATGAAAGGCCTGCCCATAGACGGTTGCTTCGGCGAATCACATGTAATCCTTCATCAAAATGTTGCTGAACATCAGGATGTTGATGTTGAGTCTTGAGGTTTGACATCTGCTGCAAATATAGCATGGCAGACTTGGTGTACAAGTTGTGGCCAGAAGCTGCCATGTAGGGAAGCATGTCTTGGATAGCCTGTAGATGTAATTCCCAGTTTCCAGTGCGTTCTGCTATGATGAATTTGCGTAGGATGTCGATCATGTTCATGTACTGAACCCAAAGTGCTGAAGTTCTGGAGGACTTTTTCATAGACTCAGAATGCTTCTTAAGACTGTCCTTGATTCTTTCCAGGACATTAGATGAGCACACTTCTTCTACACACATATCCCCAGACATAAGCTTCTCATAGAGGGTATGGGCTTCGTCCAAGTCTTGGTTCTTGCCTACATCTGCACAATTTTCATCTGATGTAACAGTTTCAGCAAAGTCTTGATCTTCATTGTCACTGCTGGCTGATGTGTCAGGTTGGCATGGCAGAGGAACATTGAACCCACTTTTCAGTATCAAAGCGTTGAGGGCTGCATCGACAATAAAGTGTGCACGTACTGCTCGTGCAATGGCCTTGCCACTCAGCATATGGACAACTGCATTAGGAGCATAGATTGACTCGAGCATTTCTTGCAGCCCAGATGAACCCATCAGGTGTTCGATGCATCTGAGAAAGCTCATCTCGGTGTGGAATCCACCAAGACGCAAAACGATTCCTCTCAGATCACTTTCCTCAGGCTCAGATTTGACAATCATGAAAGCTTTCCACCACAGGGGCTGATCGAATGTTAGAATTGGAGTAACACCATGTCTTCGTGCATGCTCACTGACAAACATGAGAGTGGAGTAAATGCATGTGGTGTCACTGGGATTCATGTCAATTATTGGCAAGAACATGACAGATGCCTTACCTGGGTGGTTACCCTGGTGCACAAACTGCATCATCCCTGACCAAGCAGGTCTAGGGGAACCAAGCATGATGGATGTTTTCCACAGGACATCAAGATTTTCATAGCAGTTCTGAGCCTTCAGATTGAAGAGCTTTTGGTATGTCACAGCTGACATTCCACGGCCTTCTTCCTTGTGGTAGCGTATCTGCACCCTTCCAACAATAGCAACATCAAGAGAGGTTACGTTTGCTCTGAGGATTGGCCAATCTGATCTGGTTTCTGGAGTAACGGCAGCAATCATACCCATACCGTGGAAGGTGCCATGGCCATCCAATGTGCGGATATTGTGGTCAACATTGTCAGCTCCATACTGGACAAATTCTGTTGTCAGGTTAGGAATGTCAGTTCCGTGTGACTGAGCAGCATTATGCTCAAACCGTTGCACTTCCTGATAGGAACAGCAAAACCCATGATGATGAAGGGAATCAATGAGGAATCGTGATGCAAAATGGTGATACAACTGCACACCCAGCCCAAACTGCAGTGGTGCTAGCAGGACCCTGGGTCGAGTTGCTTGCATGATTGTTTGTCCAATTGAAGCCACCTTCACTCCAGCTTTCTTCCCAGCAAATAGTTCTTCCAGCAGTATCTTCAGAGTATCTGGTAGATACACAATGCCACCCTCTTGTGACTTCAGGTCATTGCAGAGTGGGTAAACTTCATGGGATGTTTCAATGGCTTTGACGTCTTCCTTGATAAGCTTTGCAGCAGCCTGTACAAGTTTTATCTTTTCCTCGGCAGTGTTTTTTTTTTCAGCTGCTGTTGCTTACTGTAGTAATCCTGTAGCACCACTCTTGCCGTTGTTCTGAAGGTGACTACATTTGGCTTACCATTAATCTCTGTCTGAACTATCCTCTCACCAAAGTGTTCTTGAAGCTTTGACTTCATGTGGGGATAGCTATAAGCTTCATAATTAGTGTCTGCTAGTTTCTGGTTCATGAGATCAATGAGATCATTGATAATGATTTGCTCAGCATCATTCTCCTCAAGGTATGTCGCAACCTCCAAAAATGCTTCTGCCCTCTTGTCATCCTGAGGACGTCCAAGCTTTGGCCTCTTGGAATCTTCTATAATAAACTGAGCCATTGGCATCTGTTTTTTTTGTGCGGAAATTAACACTGCAAGTCTGGTGGTACACTGCATCTGCTGCATGCAGGTCATGCACATGCAGAATGCGTGCCTTCACAGTATCAGACCAACTATCAGCTCGCTCTTGGCATATTTTCACAATAGTTTCCTTTATTCCAATAGTTTTCACTAGAATGACATCATGCTTTCTTTTCCTCCCAAGCTTTGCTGGTCTACCACAGAAGAAGCAATCAGTCTTAAAAGAAAATCCCTCCTCAGATGACCGAAGTACGGGTCTGTCACTGCTTGTGCTTGGCATTGACTCTTCTTGGCTGGTGTCTTTCGCTATCTGACCAGGGTTACAGTATTTACGGCGACACTCACGATGTACTATTTCCCCAGGCATAGTACAAATACTGTCTTTTCTTGCATCACTGACCTGGTTGATGGTTGAGCTCCCCTTTGCTGTTAGAGTAGAAGATGGGACTCCTGTACTCACAGAACTCTTGCAGATAGCACAAAAAACAGGTTGTACCTCCATTGCTGAAATAAGAATCTAGAATCGTAGGGTGAGCTGAAAACTGAATGATTAACCTACCTGTAACTTTGCTCCAGCTGTAAGCTATACTATTACTCTAAATGGAGACCTTCATGCTTATTACATCAGTTACATGCAAAACATGCCCATAATGCATTATTACATCATCAAGTAATTCCAGCAAATCCAGGATATAGTTGGTCATAACTCATCCATACTTTGTCACTAGGTATTAATTTTAGTACCAAAATATTGATCACTCAGACAGCTTTACAATGATATATTAACTTTTGATATAAGTAGTATCAAAACTGAGATATGACTATAAACACCATGAAAACCTCAAACCATCAAAGGAGCAATAAGTGGTTTACATTTAAGTGATCTACACACTCTTCCCCCAGGAGGATTCCTTAGGACTTTTTTTCTGTCAATGAGGACATGACAAAGAAATGAAATCTGTTAAGTTTGCTTTTGTTGCAATTTGTTTGAGGTTGACCTAATATTTTTGGTAAAATGCCTGTACTATATGTGTGTTATCAACAGGAACTGTGCAGTGTGGTGGGAGCTTTGGATAGTGTTTACATGCATGCTCCCGGCATAGCAGAGGTGGTATTTAAATACAAAGATGATGCTCTTGAGGCCTACAAGAAATACAACCAGCGTAATCTGGATGGGCAGCCAATGCACTGCAAGCTCCAACCAGCTTCAAGGTCCAGGGTTTCTACAGTTGTCCCTTATGGACATAGGTAAGATTCTGTGTTGGATGTCACAGATAGTGTATTATTAGTTGCCTATTTGTAGCTACATGGATGACTACTATTCTCATGGAGCTCACAATTCAGGATTCTATTGAGCACAGCAACGAATACAGGTTAACATTATATTCCTGTACCTAACATGATTTCTACTTATCTGTAACTTTCATGAATGTTATTATTCTGTTATTTAATTATGTTTTTTTTTTTTTGTTGGTGTTGTTGTTGTTGTTTTTGTCTCACTAAACATTTGATAGTCCAATACATTTGGGACCAGAATTGGTTCATTTGTAAAATACTTTGATTGGGTATCATTAGAGATAGATAAGAAATAAGTTATCTAGTACTATTATCCAACCATGAGCCAAGGAAACCTCAAGTCAAGTAATTGTAGCTTGAATAAGGCAGCCATAGTAATTAACTACTATCTGAATTATTTTTACCACTTTTAGACAAAACTGAGGCAAGTTTCACTCAAATCATGAGGCAACAAGACTTTGAAAGTATGCGTATAGGAGGTTATTTTCAATTTTTTTTGGTCATTTTCAGGCTTTTCGTGGTACCACATGTTCAGTTTATGATCTAGAAGAAAGTTTTAATATGACAGTTCACACTCAATGTCCAAGAGGGATATTAATTAAAATATAGACTTCCGTATCATGCGAATGTTGGTCTCTACATTGTAAATTAGAATATATTGCTATTCTACTAGTATAACTAAAAAAAGTGTTAACAAAAGTATAAATTACAAAACATCATTGTCCAAGTTGTCTTCAACAAATCCAATTTTTTTATATAATTTCTGGATTACTTCATTTTCAATTTTAGCTGCCATGTAAGGGGTCATATTGGATTTAAGAACTTCTCTTGTCAGAGCTGTGATCACAACTTTAGAGAGACCCTTCCTCCTGTGCTCTGGCATTGTGTAAGCAAAAGCTATTTCTCCACAATGCAGGAGGCAAGACCATGAAACTGGTTGAGACGGGTTTTCCTTCATGAATATTCCGATAGAGGTGAACTTTTTAATAAGTGTAGTTATCACTTCACGTTTGTTGGTCATCTGTTGGAAGTATGGCCAGTACTGAACAACTCTGTCAGCATGTTGCCTCTCCAATTTCTGAAGAAAATATCCTTCAGGGACTCTGTAGAGATACATATGCAAGTAATTTATTACCTGGTAAAGACTCAAAACTGACCTGCTTGCCATCAATTTGGCTGTTGCTGGAAAGTAAACATTACGATAAGTATTCGGTGAATACGATAGCAGTGGAACATTTGGGGTATTGTATAGGTGTTTGTCATTGCCTACAGCGTATATAGAACATACAGAACCATTATTTATCTTCAATGGCTAGATAAAGAGACACTTTAGTAACTTTAAAAAATGAAATCAACACTAAGTAGACTCTATTTAGCTGTGTTTGTAGTATATAAAACTATTTTTAATCAGTTATTTAGGCCCCAGACATTGAAGTCATTATTTAAGGGCGTTTATCGTACATAATTTAGTGTTCAAAATTTTAGCCAATTCGTTTAGTCATACCTATGAAAAGGTGAGATTTGTCATCAATAAACAAAGTTTCCTTCTTGAGGAGGTCCCACACTTTCCCAGTTGATTTTCCATAACATACTAGATCCCATTTCTGTAATAACAATTATGAGCATTTGCTGATAACTTCAACACAGTATACTTACAGTTGAAAATTTAGGAGATTTTATTTGACCTATCAGTGTGCTCCAATTGGGCCACATGTCAACAAAGAAATCAGCCCACATTAGTCCCATTGATGTGTGCTGAAGACATCCTATCATCTAAACCAATACCGGTTTAGTAAACAACAAGTAATGATTAGTAATATTACTGAAACAGTTTAGATAAAGAAAAAGTGATACTTACTGGTCGCTTGCACAGTAGTTTCCCTTCTGATAGCTTGTGAATCAGTTTTGAGTATTCTTTTGTAGCTACTTTAACGGCCATTCTTAGATTGAATTATACCTCTAATATTTACTGGGTTTAGATAGTTATGTGCTATATAATAAATGTCCATACAGTTAGAGTAAACTGATGTATTCATGCTAATTGAGCTGATATCAGAAGTGTTGTCACCACAACTCTATTCATTGACTAGTTTGCTAATTATGTGGAAGTTATCACTTACCTAATCTGGAAAAATTAGTCATAGTTTATGATGTGAACAAGTGTGGATTTTATCATGGACATTAACATTCGAACCTATTACCAATTCTTACCATTTGTGTGTTGACAAATATTGTGCTGCGGTGATGATCCTTACCTGTTGGTTGTCTCTGTGTGTGTGGAAAGCGTCTAGCCGGAGGAACATTGCCGAACTTTGACCCTAAATCTTGGCACGGATCGCACCAAACTTTCAATACGTACGCTTGATATATGACCTAGAAAGCTAGCCTGTCAGCTTTTTTCATACTACCTGCACTCTACCTTTGTTCCAAAGCCTTTTCTCACACTACTTGCACTTTTAACCACCTTACAGACTCGTACTTCTAGGCTATGACTGCTTCACAGTACTTGGAGAAAACCCCAGGTCTACATAATCTCATTTACAAGTATAAAAAAACATGTACAGAATACACTCAAATTTATATCCCAGATTACTCCACTGAATTGCTTATTTATTCTTATTCTTCCATGTTGAGCATAGCTTTCAACATGCAACAAATTTACAAAATGCTCTATAAAATGCACTGGACATGTAAACAGTAAAACTTGCCACATATCATGGACATAAATGACAAATACTTTAGAGTGGGGGCGTGAATGTGGTCATACATGCCCGCCCACAATTTGATTATAATCATATTTTGCAACTATATTAAAGTTACGGTAAATTGATAAATCATGATTTTTCTTGCTTTATTTTCTACAGACAATTAAGGAGGGGGGGGGGGGGCTTGCTAAAAAAATGAGTTTACAGTATTCTATAGATATAGACAAGTAGCTATTGTTTGCTGTAATGGCAGGGGTAAATGGAAGGAAGGTAAATATGATGACATCTCGTCAATTTCATAGTGATGATCACAAAAACTGCAAATAGAAAATTCAACAATTTGAAGCCTATTAATTAAATATGCAATATTAAATTTTGTCAAAGTTAGGGAAACAAATCCCTCCCTCCCTCCCACCTTTCAAGGCACCAATTGTCCATTATACACTAAACAACATAACCTACTACTTAGAATGTCGCCTATCAAAAATATATTGGATAAAATGTTAGCTAAAAACAGAAAAGAAGAAGAAATTTTCGGATAAGCTTCAAGAATGAGTAAGTTGATCAGCCATGCATTAGCATTTTACCTATTAGAATGACTATTGCTTCATAGCCTCAAGTTTAATCGTCAATTGTAGGAATTTATACTGCTGACTATTAAGCTGAGAATCAAAGGATTACTATAATCATAACTGATAACTATCTTATTGATGTGCCATTTTGTGATTCATTATTTCACATCTTGATTGTGCTTTTCTTTTGTACATGTTATTGTTGAAAGACATTCATTCAGTTTATAGTTGTGCTGTTTGTGTGTATTTACAAGTGTAGTTGCAGCTGTATTTTATGTATTATTTAGGTTGCTAGGATACTTTTACATTTACATTTGTTTGTGTGAAATGTTCATACTATCCATTCATTGGTCAGTTAATTTTTGTCATTGTGATCCCATTGCCAATCCTATAAAATGGTTGACCAGGAGCAGTCAAGTTTTCTTTTAATTTGAGTAGCATTTATTTGGCGGATCTTGCCAAGCTAAGGGAAGTCCTACATTATTATAATTTATTGTATTGATAGTTGCTATAAGTGTTATATTGAGTTCAAGTCAGGAAATGTTTGATTATATCAAGAAGCCAGTTGGGCTTACTAATCTTGGAAATACATGCTTCATGAAAAGTGGATTGCAGTGCTTACTCAATTCATCAGCATTTATCGAAACTTTGCAAGATTGTGTTTCAAATGAAGTTGAGCACAGAAAGAAGAGTAAGTGCGTGCAAATAAAATTATGAATATGTGCTGTAAAGAATTGTCCTCATTTATCTTAGGTATAAATATTTGTTTATATTGTAAGTAGATCAAGTATCACAGAATCTTTTTTGTTGTTGAGTGAAACAGCACAATGTAGTGATGGTTTCATTTCATCAAAATGTATTTATAACCACTTAACAGGTCATATTATGAATTTAACTTAAATGTTGCATAGTTAATGAGAATTTTTTAATTTACAGATATATTACCTAATTGGACCACTGATTTGAAATACGATGTATATGAATTTTTGCTTAGTTTACTCGACCATATAAAAAATGAAATAATGAGGTTAGTATATTTTAAACATGTTTATGTAAGATCACTGTGTTAATATTATACATAGAAGAAATAACTCCTCTAGTTTATTTGAAGCAGTGGTAGACATCAAATACCAGTGGGCTAGCTGAAATAGTACTTTTTAAGTTAATTATCAAATTTGTTCATTTGAAAAGTGACTAATATCAAATCTGTTGTAGTGGAATGTAAAGAATGTGGGAAATCATCCGTAAATTCATATACAGAAACGTGTCTGAAAGTTCCGACGAACAATTTCTCATCAAAGCCAAATTCTGATCTGCTATTGTAGGCTACTGCAGGAACCAGACTTGGAAGGGTGCATAATGTCTGCACAAAAGAAGCAACTCCTTGAAGGTGGTAACTTATATCATTGTTCGAGGTAAACAAACAACATTAATATAGCAGAGGAACCTGCTAAAAAGACTTTGATGTAGTAGTACATGCAAAGCTTTTATATTTTACAGATGTCACAGAAATTGTGAAACATTTATTTGTGATGAAGTTAAACTCCAATGTTTCTAATTATCCACTTACTAAGGTATTCATTATAATTTGCTAATTTCCATTTAACTAGATTTCAGTACGAAAAAGGTGAAATTAGGAAGAAATGATTATGTCACATATTCTTCTACTTTAAGACTGCTTACTACTGAAGTAAACACTATTAATTGTCCATGAAATATTTTAATCATAAATATGTTTAGAGTTCACCCTCTAATTATATCCTGAGGTCTTTCATATGTCATCAAGCAAACTCTGCAGACTCTGGTCATTATGTTGCTTTTGTGAAAGTGGAAAAGCATTGGTTTAGCATAAGCGACACTTCAGTAAGAGACCTAATAATGTAAACCGTCTTGCAAACTATATTTTGTGTGCTATAATGTAGGTTACACCAGTCAGTGAAGCACTTGTACTTCAGCAAAAGCCGTATATGATGTTTTATGGAGAAAAAAATGATGCATTTAAAACTGAAGAAAAACTGCTCAATTTGTTAAGAAATCCATCTTTAAATGAAATGGAATGGAAAGACTTTTTGGAGGACAATATGCCATGTTCAAGAGGAAATTTTGCTTTTTCTCAACCACGATTACCCACTACTCCATTACAATCATTTTTAAAACTACCAACAAAGGACAGTAATTCCGATGTTTGTATTCAGTAATTTTGCATTGTAATATATAATGGTATTATTTCAGATATTAAAAGCTGCCTTGAATTGTTAGAAGGAAATGAAGCTGATATTGTAGTAAATAGTTCATACAAAGCTCTAAATCATCATGGAAAAATCTCAAGAAGTATATCTAGATCAAGTTTTCAGATACTTCAGTTTAAACTTCAGATGTATGAGCAAGAATTGTGGTTAAATGATGAGGTAATTAACTTCAATTTATGTATTTTTGTCAGCTTATTTGTTTGGTTTTTAAGTATTGATTCTATCAATTAATTATAGATTGTTAATGGGTATTGCTTGCTGATGGTCAAATCTATATTTAAATACTTCGTGAGTTAATCAGTTTTAATTTTAAAATCTAAATTTAAATATTTCGTGAGTTAATCAGTTTTAATTTAATTGTATTCATACTTTGTTGTTTTTTAAGGGAATAAACATTTTTGCTATGTCTTCGTATACATTGGATTTAATAGCAAAGTATGGGCAAAAGATGGCAACTACAAAGATATTTGAAAAGGTATTTTTAGATCTGAAGTGTTGCAACAAAGATAGTATGGTTTGCTGCAGAACAAACTGATGTCCTATCAAGCATGGACTATACCAATTCATTGTCATGGAAACCATCGGACTATGATGGTGTGTATAGTTCTATCTCAAATATACAAAATGTATGCTAAAAAGGATTGTGATATATACTATTCAGGTTGTGGATTTTGATGTAAAAACAATCTTCTATGTTGACTCTTTAAAAGGAACACCATCTTTGTTATCATTGCACACTGAAGGTAAGTCATTAAAATGCAAATTAGCAAATATCAAATTATTATTCACATTTGCAGGCAGCAGAGTGTATACTATTACATAAAGTTCCAAACTACAACCAAGTTAGTCTTCCCAATGTAAAATAATGGGTGTGAGTTTTTACCACACTATTTGAACAATTTATCATCTAAAAAATGTGTATGATGCAAACGTTTGAGCAAATCTAAAACAAACAATTCATTCCAAAAAATTTCAACTATTGCATGAAAGAAATTTAGTCAGTGTTCTTTCCTTCTAATTCCAGCCCATGAATATTATTCTGTCCCTTTACTTATGTGATAATCCAAATATATATTTATCCCTGTTTTGATGTTTACTTATATAGTATATATAGGTGTTCTCAGATCATATACAATATATTGCATATACAAACTAGCTAATATCTTAAGTATTTAATTACATGAGTTACTAAAAGTTGCTCTTTCATGTAGTCAGACATTTCAAGGATAAGACTAGAAATGATGTACGAGCTCATTCACCAGGACATTATGTAAGTTTACCACATGGCTGAAGACGGGGGCTTCAGCCCCCCTAATTTTGGTTAAAGTAAATAGACTAAACCAAAAAAAATTGATTTTAAAAAGTTGAATTTTCTTTTTGCAATTGTAATTATTATGCTAACCAGAATAAGGTTATTATTAGAAGTTAAAAGAAAGCAGCACAAGTAGTAGTGATGATATTGATTCCATCTTTTATGCTATTTTTGTCACTCTCTAAAACGTTGTTTTTTTTTGTGACCATCTACATCCCTCCCCCCCCCCTCCCCACCCTTATCTTCTCCTGCAATTTATTACGCAGGTTATCCCACACTACCTATTTCTTCCATTGTTCAGGGTGGTTATACACTCATACTTTTACATGTATATTTTATACAATATACTGCACATAGCTACCTATTTATTGTGAGACTCAAAAACATAAGCAATTGAAGTAAAAGTGTTGGCACATGACCATTCTATTATATTTTGAGAGCAAATTGTCTAGCAATCTCCCATATAAAATGTTAATGGATCTTTGTGTACTAATAGATTTTACTTAATACTCTGATAAAAGTGTTCAAGTCTAGAGATACTTGTAAGAATAGGATTTTAATAAATTCATGGGTGGCATGTGTAATCAACTTTATGTAGACCACCAAACAAACATATCTTTCTCAAAATAAAAAAATAAAATAATAGTGCTAGTTTTTTCCTAATATTTGCTATGCAGGGCTGATGTCTCAAGCAGAAGAGATGAAAAATGCAATGGGGCTTTATCTTATTTGAATGAGATACATCCATCAAAAGATAATATGTCCATTCTATCTGTTAGCAGTAGCAATTCAAAGAATTGCACTGAAGTACAGAAAAATGTTGTAGAGGATTCCCCAATAATTCAGTTGCCCAGTAAAGTGGAATGTGACCGATCTGTTTGCACACCCTACCAACATTGTGTCCAGAAGCAAGGAGCAAAGAAATATGATGATACTAACAAAGTTATGGGCAGGAGGAAAAGTGAGGAGATTATTTCTATGAATTGTTTGGCAACAGAACATGATAACGTACAACTGAATTCACTATCTACCAATGTTACCATCTGTGATAGTGAACCACATGATAGTGTTAGAGAACAAGTAAAGGATGTCAATAAACATAAAAATAAAGAAAATTTGAAGCAAGACTTGATATGCACTGAGTGTGGCAAGAAATATAGACATTAATAGTAGTTTATACAAACACAAGCAACAAGTTCACTCCCATCATATCAAGTGAGATAGCATGTAGAGAGCCAGATTGTTTGTTTTCTTGTTCCTTCATCTCTAAGCTTCATGACCATTTAAAACAAGCACATGGCAAAGTGATTGAAGAAGAAGAAGTTACATTTTCAAGTAATCAGGGTATGCAGCAAATATGCTTTATTTATAATATTTGGGTGTGTTCTGTTATGTTAGGTAAGGTGGAATAATTATTACTGCCACAGATAGTGGGTATTATAAGTCTGAAGGTAAAGGCATAAGAAATTTAAAAATGCAAGGAAGTGCAAAAATCAATGCCCATTGCACAGCTGGTATTAAAGTCTTTTATAATGCATTAAACCAAATAAAAATTATTTATACTAAAACAAATTATGGACATGAGTGCAGCCTAGGATATCTTCCAATTCCAAAACAACTGCGTCAACAAATAGCAAGTGATCTAGTAAAAGGCATTAGCTTTGACAAGATACTTGATGGTGTTAGAGACAGTATAGGTTCATCACTTGATCGTTCCCATTTAGTAGCAAAAAACGATTTGTACAACATAGAAAAATCTTATAATATCAGAAAAATTGAAAGACACAAGGATGATGCCATGAGTGTCCACTTATGGGTACAGGAATGTATAGTGGAAAGAAACAATCCCATATTACTGTACAAGCCACAAGGACAACGTATAGCTGAGGTAAGAGTCAACCAAGGTTTAGGAGAGCATGATTTTGTTCTTGCTCTCCAAACACCTCTACAAAAAGAGCTATTGCAAAAATGTGGACATAAAAGAATAGTTTGTGTTGATGCTACGCATGGCACTAATAGCTATGACTTTTTACTACTAACGGTGTTAGTGGTTGACGAGTTAGGAGAGGGTTTTCCTGTAGCATGGTGCTACTCAAATAAGGAAGATTCAACAGCAATAACTATATTTTTCCAGCATTTGAGGGACAGGGTAGGAAATATTGAGCCTGCGTGGTTTATGTCAGATGATGCAAGCCAATATTATAGTGGCTGGTGCACGGTGTTTGGAGGAAGTCCAAAAAAACTGTTGTGCTCCTGGCATGTAGATAGAGCTTGGCGCAATGCTGTATCTAGACACATTAATAACAAACAGCTCCAAATTGAGGTGTATCATACTCTAAGAGTGTTATTTGAAGAAAGAAACTGTGAGCAATTTCAAGTGTTATTAAATAGTGCATTGCAGCAGTGGCAACAAGATCCAGAGCTTAAATATTTTTATCAGTATTTTGTCAATGAATATACCAAAAGATGTTCTGAATGGGCTCTATCATACCAGAAAAAAGCAGGTGTTAACACAAATATGTATTTAGAGTCATTCCACTGAGTTTTGAAACACTGTTATCAAAAATCAAAAGTGAACAAAAGAATGGACAAAACTATTGACCTACTTTTAAAATACGCTAAAGATAAATTTTTTGATAGAATTTTGAAATCTGAAAAGGGAAAAAACACCTCTCGAATTCAATCCATTTTCCAGCGGCACACAAAGAGTTTGACACTGTCAACTGATTTAGTGTCGTCCTCAGATGAAAATGAGCTAAATATTTGGCATGTGAAATAAAAAAAAGGGGGAAATATTTATGAAATACAGCTTGAACAACAACGTTGTCAACACAACTGCTATATAAGATGACGAGTTTGCAACATTTGTATTCATCAATACTCATGTTCTTGTATGGACTCTCTTTTGCAGGCAACCATTTGTAAACACCTTCATTTACTAGTTAGATTCCTAAATAAGCAAAATAATCATGAAAATACTGCACTACTTTTGCAAGCACCGAATATCTCAAGCCCACTTAAAATCCTATCATATAACAGTATAGATGCTATGGAAAATAATAAAAAGAAAATGCTTCTCAAACTCTCAGAAATATCTCAATTTATACTTAATTCATTAGACAAGAATTGTTTGCAACTAATTGACAAAAATCTCACAACTTGTGTTTCACTAACTAAATTGTCAAACCACACAACAAATGAGCCATCAAATAAGAAGTTGGTACCACAGAGGTTTTACTCAACTAAGAGAAAAAGACAGGGAAATAATATAAGATTATCAAAACCTACTGAATGTGAACTCAATAATATAAAGCAATTATTGTTGGAAATGCCAAGTATTTCTCCAGAAGCTTTAGGTAAGTACCATATTATGTTATGGCTAAGTTATATGTCAAATTGTTTTACAGAAATTTTACGCCTGGTGTGCACTGAAAATGGAATTACTGCAGTGAGAAGTAATAAATTAATAACAACCCAATGTTTAAAAAAGAATTGTGATATGAAAGATGAGGTCATAGATTTACAACATCTCAAGTGGAGAATACTGCCAAGTATTTTACAACAGAAGCTTATAGACAGATGTTGTGTGAAGGTCTGTGACTGATTGTTGGACTTATTCATTGATATTATTATACGTTATGCTTATATTAATTTTTTTGCAGTTCATATTAAAGCAACAGAATGGCAGTGTCAAGCATGTAAGCGTGCTACAACTAAATTCAGCATGATAGAATGTGAAGGCTGTACAATATGGTTTCATTGGTAAGCAATAAAATGAAAGATTGTTCATTTGCATATCAGTAATTTGTATCAATAGGGACTGTGTTCAAGTTACAGAACCAACAGATGATGTGTGGTACTGCAACACTCTTAAAGCTATTATTTGGAAACTGTTACATGTTTTTAATAAAAATAGTAAAAAAACAATTAAAAGAATAAAAATAGTGTATATTAATTCAGCCATTCTTAGCTGAAATAATAATGTTCAAGTAGAAACATAAACATTCTGGTCCCAATATTATACCCTTGGACAAGTATTCCACCATCAAACAAGGAATAATAAGTTGCATGCAAGATTCGATGTCGTGAGAGCTGTCAGCTCTTATCTCACGAGGAGGAGTTAATGTAGACTTCAAGGGTAGATGCTACCACCAGAGGAAGTTTCAAAGGTCCAGGCAATAGGGAGGGATTATGGAGTTAGGGTTGGCACTTATTTCTCACAAGCTAGACCTAAGGTTCTAAGTATTGGCTAACGATTGACTTTATTAAAATTAAGTAACAAAACATGGGTTAAGTTCAAGAACTAAAAGACTGGCTGTTGGGTGTATGCCAGCTGGACAGTTTATTTTCATTATGTTATTATGCATAGCTAGACAGTTAAAAATGTACTTTTATCATAGTTCAATTCTATCCTCCTGTACTTTTAAATACTTACTTCTTTAAAGTTACTCCTTTACGCATAGCTTATGTGTTAACAAATAAAAATAAAGAAGTTCCATTTCTAATAAAATTTAGTTTTATCAATCATTAAATGTTAGCTGAAGGTTTATACCAGTGGCGTAGGAAGGGGGGGGGGCTCAGGGGGCTGGAGCCCCCCCCCCCATAATTTGGGGCACAATCTAAATTTTGATTGATAACTAGTAGCTACTATTGCATCACAATCTGATGCAAGTTACACATTCATACATTCATGAAAAATAGATAATCTATTTAGTTCAATAAGATGAATACATAATTTGTTTAGTTCAATAAGATGAATAGATAGTTTAGTTCAATAAAAGTGTAAATTGCTGTCTTCAATACAGTGCAAATAATGTGAATATTAAGTCTGTAAATGCCACAAGCACAGTTGGTAGTAATCTTTCTGAAACTTGTAGCTATCATTATGGCTCAGAGTAAGCTAACAACATTCTTTAAAAGTGCTGCAAGTAATGTTAAGTGTTTCATTCGTAGTTATGATACTAGATATGTTACTTACATGTACCACAAACTAGATGGTAGGGCTGAATCAGATGTTGAAGCAGACAATTACAATTGCAGTTCTGATGATAAAGAGAGTGGAAGTGAACACGAAGAAGGTGACTGTTTTACCTGTGCTCAGTGTGAGTGTCTTTCTTGTACCATGAGTGGTCCACCTTGCCAGCCCATTGATGTAAGCAAATCTAAGCATGTTTATTCGCATAAGAGCCAGCTTACTGCTAAGAAAAAGTCTTATAGTAGATATATTCATCCAAGTTGGTATAAGAAACACCCTTGGATAACAGTATGTACCACCAAGTATAAAGTTTTCTGTCACTCCTGTTGCTATTCAAGGAAAAAAGGTCTCCTCACTTTTTCTAAACGTCAATTAAACTGTTTTGTAGAGGATGGATTTTGTAATTGGAAAAAAGCTTTGGAGAAATTCCTGGAACATGAAAGAAGTGATATGCATAAAGAAGCAGGATTAAAGCAAGTTGCGCATAATAGTAGCACTAATGTTAATGCACAGCTTAGTACACAGTGCAAAGAGGCTCAGAATTTACATCAACGCATGCTGTTGAAACTAATTTCTAACATTCGATTTTTGGCTTCTCAGGGCATGCCATTGCATGGACGTCATGAAGATCTTGCTTCTTTAGATAGTAATTTATATAAGCTTCTTTTACTTCGAGCTGAAAACTTCCCAGAGATGAAAACTTGGATTTATCGCAAGGAGTACACCTCACCTGAAATTGTTAATGAAATATTAGCTCTGATGGGTAATACTGTGCTTAGAAGTATAGTGTCAGATATTCAGAGTAGTTCCTGGTTTTCTATTATTGCTGATGAAGCAACTGACATTTCTAGAAATGAACAAAATGTCATTGTCTATCAGATGGACCAACGAATACATCTATCTATAGTGTATTACTGAATTATAATCACTTCTTAAGACTCTAGATGAAGTGAGCAAAGGAAATGATGAGTATGCTGCAAAGGCTAAAGGTTTAATGATGAAAATGGAATGTTATGATATTTTCTTTGGGCTGAAATAGTCATATTTCATTTTCAGTGCATCAGAAAGATTTTCTAGTAATCTTCAAGCCAAAGATACCACAATTGTCAAAGCGAGTTCTGAACTAGATTATTCAGAAACAGCTCCAAACTAAATGAGGGGAATTGTAGAACCCACACAAAATCCCTACAGTGCTCCGTTACTATAAGGCAGGATTGGGTCCCCTGAATCTCACAATCAAGTTAATATCTCAATTGTTGTATGAGAATTTACAGATTTCGATATATTGAAAAGACTGAGAAATAAGAGAAAGTGATATAGTTATATAGGAAAGAGAGGAGCTAGGGTGACTAAGCATAAAGGTGATAAGTGTTAGTTGTATGAGGGTGAGAGGAGCTAATAATTATGTTTATATAAGATGAGAAAGGGTGTCAGTTAAGTGAATAGAAGTGATGTAGACATTAGAAAACACACACACAAATCTATGTTCAGTAATTTGGGGCAGGCGTGTCCAACAATCCAGGAAGCCACTCGAGGAGCAAACCTTTTAGTCTCTCATTATAAGTTAGTGCATGCAGAGTCCAAGTTTGATGCATTTTATGCTGATGTTCTTGAACAGTGTGTTGGATTGACTGAAGAACCTTGTCTTCCAAGGTATCGTAGAAGACCTAGAAGATTAGATGACGGAGAGCATCCACATAACCATCAAGTACCTAAAGATAGATATAGGCACATTTATTTTGAGGTGCTAGAGTTAGTATATGGAGAAATTGAAAGTAGATTTAATCAAGCTGACTTTCGAATCATGCAGTCCTTAGATAATCTATTACTAAAAGCAGCTAATGGAGAGGTACTGAAGCCCTAGCAGTCCTTACTTGCATACTTGAAGCGTGACATAGACACAGAGAAATTTGCTATTCAGTTGCATATGATTACAGATATGATAAAGAATGCCTTTCAGAATCATCCTATTAAGTCTGTAACTAATGTTAGAACAATAGCTGAAGGCATGAGTCAAAGTGAAATGTTTAAAAGAAAACTCTATTTCACATTTCCAGTGACCACTGCAACAGCTGAACGATCGTTCTCATCCTTGAAAAAAATAAAAACATTTTTGAGATATTCAATGACTCAGTCAAGACTGAACAATCTGTTTATTTTATATATTCATCCAACCAGAACTGAAGATTTAGATCTCTCCCAAATAGCTAAAGAGTTCATTTCTGTGAACACCAGAAGACTTAACTATTTTGGAAAGGTGTAATAATAAAATGTGTTTTCTCTCTTTTTTTAAAAATATTTCACTCATCATGGCGCATTTTTATTTCAGTGAGCCAATTTGTCCCAATATTTGGATGGATTAGTTCTGACGGTTAAACGACTATTTGAAAATATTTTTGCATATTTAATTGTATTTGCTAATTTTCATTACGTACAAACACCAAACATTTTCAAAGCACTTAATATTGTTAGTATGAAGATATTCTAACTTCACAATTATTATAATAAAGATCGATTAATTATAAAAAGCATCATCTAAGCAATTTTTACTGAATACACATAGCTAGGTACAGTAAATAAAAGACATAATAATAACCCACTGCCACACTGAAACTGCCCTAGAAAGAGGTGATTTCTCACATGAACACCCTTAAACCACAAAACACATGCCCTGATTTCTTTGATATGGAGCCCCCCCCATACGGAAGCATCTTCCTACACCACTGTATACTGTCACTTTATCATCTGGCTCACCAAATTTACGTGCACACTTGGAAATGATGTTCTTATGCAATACTTTGAACTTTTCACATAAAGGAGTTAATAAATTTGGTGACTGTGCCTTAGGAAAACAAGTAAGTATTAGTTAATATTATGTGATAATACTTTTGAGTAGTTGTTGCCTGTCAGAACTAATCCATCAAAATAGTAGGACACATTAGCTTCATAAATACGAAATATATCATTTTTATGACTTTACAGAGTTGATCAACTAAAATTATTGAAGTTGAAACTTGCTTTAAAGTTTTGGAAGCTCCACCCACTCTATGGAAGAGATGTGACCTGTTTAGTTAAGCTTTACAGTTAGGGTCTTGCTATGTACACGGGAATTTCTTATTCACTTACATGAATAAGAACAATTATTACACCCACCCACCAGTGATTAAACACACCCACCAACCATTCACATTTACAATCGATATTTTGCATCTGTATTTTATAAAGTATATCTTTTACTATGCCCATACCACCATTATTTTTAATTGGTGCATTAGTTATAGCATTGACTAACCTTTGGAACTTTTTTTTTTTGCACGATCAAAGTGACTTATCCTCCTTTTGTGACTGCTTAGATGAAGGTTAAAGAGCCATATGGTCAACTATACTTTGAACTGAAATTCATTCTTAGTTGCTGTCTGTTAAAAAAGTGCATGCCATGTGCTTGACCATCTACAAGTGGATTTTCTGAGAATTGGTAATATACTTAATATCAGCTTATAGTTAGTAAGGTTGAGTGCTCCCCCCCCCTACCTCCACCAATGCTAAAACATTTTTCTACACCGCTGTAAAGCCACAATGAAAATGACAACTCCCTTGACAGACAAGAAAGACAACCTTGACTTTTCACATAGCTGTAGTATAGTTAAATGCTTGTTAGTCCTAGCTAGAGCTTAGATCTGCTGTGTAGGTTGAACTGCCATGATCATAACTAGTGCGCACGGAGCCTGGGAAAAGGTTAGTTTCGCGCATAGACAGCCCCCTTTTTCGGTGAAGGGCGGCTACGCGAGACTATGAAAAGGTTAAAGGTTTAAGGTCAAAGGTCATGGCAATATTACTCTGGCTAGACGCATGTGTGTGTGTGTCTAGCTGTTTGTGTGTGTGTGTGTGTGTGTGAGTGTGTGTGTGTGTGTGTGAGTGTGTGTGTGTGTGAGTGTGTGTGTGTGTGTGTGTGTGTGTGTGTGTGAGTGTACTTCCAATCTGATTAAAGCCAAGTTTTGTAATGAAATCCTAATAGTTATATTCGGCCACCTCAATTTAATCAACTTGAAATGGAACGCTACCTCCGACCTGAAAAACTAGATGCCGACCTGAGCTCTAGCACGGCGGGCAAGGAGTGGCAGCATTGGTTTCGTACGTTCGAGAATTTCGTTGCTGCCTTGCCCGGAGAAGAACTAGACAAACTCAGGGTCCTGACTAATGTAAGTCCTCGTATATTCTAGTATCTGGAACAATGTGAAACCTATGAGAACGCTAGAGACGCTTAAGGCTCTATATATAAAGCCCACCAATGAGATATTTGCTCGGCATTTGCTTGCGACTTGCTCGGCATTTGCTTGCGACCCGTCAGCAGCGAAACGGTGAAAGTCTAGATGAGTTCCTGCAGGCCCTCAAGACCCTATCTAAAGATTGTGCTTTTAAAGATGCCACTGCTGCTGTGTATAGAGAAGAAGCCTTCTGCGTTCTCCCAAGCTAGAGCCCTGGACTCTGCTCAGAAAAGCAGTGAGTCCTACCTGCCAGTAGGTGTCCCTTTACCGGCTGCTGCAGCAGTAGGCCCCCCTCTTGTTGCGAACAACGAGGTTATTGCAGAAGACGAAATCACATCTACATCACCTGCGATAGTATCAGGGCCTAAGTGCTATTTCTGTGGATATAGTAAGCACCCACGCGTGAGGTGTCCGGCTCGGAGTGCTGTGTTGTACTAAGAAGGGACATTTTGCAAAGGTTTGCAGGTCTGCCCCTGCCACTCCTCCGAGAGAAGAGGGAGCATCTGCTGCCATATTCCCTACCTTGGCGGCCGCTTCTCCTCGTACCCCCTCTGTACTACTGAAGTCAACTATTAAGGCTAAAGTTAATGGTGAAGAGGTTAGAGCTTTGGTTGATTCTGGTAGCACGGAGAGCTTTATTCACCCCGATCTCGTCGCACTGCTCAACCTCCAGAAACATGCCAGCCCGAAGTCAATCTCTATGGCTCAGTCCTCTCTCTCGGCTCAGACCCTGGGACATTGTACCGCTGACTTAATGGTAAATGAGAGAATGTATCATAAACTCTGCTTGTCAATCCTTCCTGGATTGTGTTCGGATCTACTCCTTGGACTTGATTTTCAGAGTCAACACCAAAGTGTGAACTTTCAGCATGACGGTCCGAATACTCCTCTTGTTATCTGTGGCCTCAGCACTCTCAAGGTGGAAACCCCCATCCTCTTCTCCAATCTAACCCCCGATGTCCACCCTATAGCTACCAAGTCCCGTAGATATTGCCAAGAGACCGAGACTTTATTGAGTCGGAAGTGAGCCGGTTACTAAGGGAGGATATTATTGAACCCAGTAACTCACCCTGGCGGGCTCAAGTAGTTGTTACTTGTAATGAAAATAACAAACGAAGGATGGTTGTCGATTATTCACAAACAGTGAACAGGTTTACCCTATTGGATGCTTATCCCCTACCTCGCATTGACGACACCATTAAAGCAATAGCCCAATACCAAGTGTTCAGTACCATCGATTTACGCAGTGCTTACCATCAAGTGAGAATGAAGGAGAGTGACAAGCCCGATACAGCTTTCCAAGCTGGCCATGCCTTGTACCAGTTCACTCGAATACCATTTGGTGTTACCAATGGAGTTGCATGTTTCCAGAGAATTATGGCTTCTATTATAGAAGAAGAAAACCTGAAAGGTACCATTGCATACATGGACAATGTGACTATCTGAAGAACATGATGAGAACCTTCAGAGATTTCAAGAAGTGGCCTCAGCCCGCCAGATCACATACAATGATAGTAAAAGTGTTTTCTCTACCAGGAGGTTAGCAATTCTGGGCTACATCATTGTGAACGGACAAATCCGACCAGACCCCGACCGACTACGGCCTTTAATGGAACTTCCTGTCCCAGGGGATCGAAGAGTCTACGTCGAGTTCTAGGATTTTTCTCCCATTATTCACAGTGGATCCAACGTTATTCTGAGAAGATAAGACCCCTAACTCAAGCATCGACATTCCCTGTGTCAGAAGAGGCAAAGTCAGCTTTCATGAGTCTCAACAATGACATTAAACAAGCTGTTGTTCATGCTATCGATGAGGACTCCCCTTTTGAGGTTGAGACAGATGCCTCAGATTTGCCATTGTAGCCAATCTTAGTCAGAAAGGACGCCCTGTTGCCTTCTTTTCACGCACTTTGCAGGGTCCTGAAGTGAATCACGCCTCAGTCTAAAAGGAGGCCAAAGATATGATTGAAGCTGTTCGACATTGGTGGCATTATCTCACTGGCAGACACTCTCTTATAATAACTGATCAGCGCTCCGTTGCCTACATGTTTGACTGCAAACAGAGAGGTAAAATTAATAACGAGAAGATTATGAGATGGCGGACCGAACTCTCTTGTTATAGCTTCGATATAGTCTATCGCCCAGGTTCCGAGAATATTCCTGCTGATTGTCAAGGGCATTCTGTGCCGCGGTACTGCAGTCACTTAGTGACTTAGCCTGGCTGCATAACTCCCTCTGTCACCCCGGAATAACTCGTATGTACCATTTTGTGAAGAGTCGGAATTTGCCTTTTTCTATTGAGGATATTAGACAGGTTAACAAATCATGTCGGACATGTGCTGAAGTCAAACCTCAATTTCATTCACCTACTCTGGCCCAACTGATTAAAGCCACTCAACCCTTTGAGAGACTCAACATGGACTTTAAAGGGCCTCTTAAGTCTACTAATCAATACATATATGTTGTAGATGAGTATAGTCAACTTCCTTTCGTATTCCCATGCAAAGATGTCAGTACCCAGTCTGTTATTCGGTGCCTTTGTGAGCTTTACTCAGTCTTTGGCATGCCTGCATACGTCCATTCGGACAGGGGCTCTTCATTTATGAGTGACGAACTCCATCAATTCCTTTTGTCTAGAGGGGTTGCATCTAGCCGCACAACCCCATACAACCCGGCAGGCAACGGTATAACGGCATTGTATGGAAAGCAATTGTCATGGCCCTAAGAACCCGAGGCCTCCCTACCGCTCACTGGCAGGAAGTGCTCCCGGACACGCTCCACTCTATACGATCTCTCCTATGTACGGCAACCAACTCTACTCCCCATGAGAGGTTCTTCAGTTTTGAGAGACGATCTTCAGCGGGACGATATGTGACCACATGGCTTATGTCTCCTGGCCCCGTTCTCCTCAAACGCCATGTCCGTAGCAGTAAAAGTGATCCATTAGTAGATGAGGTACAACTCCTGCATGCCAACCCTCAGTATGCATATGTCCGGCATAGCGATGGTCGAGAAACTACTGTCTCCATACGTCACCTGGCCCCTATTTGGGAGAATTGCTGAACCCTCGTCTCAGGATGACCCACCGAGTGGGGGCCAAAGTGGCGAGCCTGCTGATCAATCTGGACGGGAACCTATGATGGCGCATTCTCCCATTACCTCCCACAATACTACTGAAGTAACCTGCCATACGGATGTTCGTACTACTACAACTGACCCTGCTGTCACCTCAACCAATCTCTTCAGCCCTGCTACCATACCCCCTATCGCCTCTCAGGATACCCCTGGTACCGAGAACACCCCCTATCACTATTAACTCTCAGCCAGTGCGTCGCTCCCAGCGTTACTGCCAACCTCCTGACTACTATCGGCCTCTTTAATCCCACTACTTTTGAAAGCAGAGGGTAAATGATGTGAACAAGTGTGAATTTTATCATGGGCATTAACATTCGCACCTATTACCGATTCTTACCATAGTTGTGTTGACAATTATTGTGCTGCGTATCACGTGTGATTGTGATGATCCTTACTTGTAGGTTGTCTCTCTGTGTGTGTGTGTGTGAGTGTACTTCCAAGTTGATTAAAGCCAAGTTTTGTAATGAAATCCTAATAGTTATATTCGGCCACCTCAGTTTACAAGATGTTGATCATTCTTAGCATTTGGATGACATGTCCCAAGCTCCTACATTGTAGAGAAGAAGCAACAAAGCTGTATAGTAATAATGACAGCTCTTCCCCTCACAAGCATATTTGTCGTCGCTTCATGAACAGGGGTTTTATATTTTTTTTCACATTAATCATTTCAGGCAGTCATTTGTTTGCTTTGAACCACAACACTGCTAAAAAAAATAAAAAAAATAAAAAAATAGATGTAGCTATTTAGAATCTAGAAAGTTTGGTGTGTCTTATTTATTAAGGCAGCACATTCAGTGCGAAATAGATGTAGCTATTTAGAATCTAGGAAGTTTGGTGTGTTTTAATGATGGAAGCTGGTTTGGTAATCACATAAATTTTTTCTCAGCCTTCTATTCATCAGATGTGTTTGATATTGCGTTATCAAGCAGTCCTGGGTTCAATCCCCAGTGACAATCAATTTTTTAAATTCTTATTTAAAGAGATACTGGAGATATAATGTCACGTGAAAGGGACAAGTTTCTGTTTTGGCCATAGATGATGCTTTAAAGGGTGTCCATTTTAAATCTGCAATTAAAAAAAATTATATTCCATTTTGGGGGGAAGTTAAATGTGGATTTTACAAGATTTTTTTTTTGTTTTTTGCGTGGTTAACTGTTTACTTCAAAAATGTACTCAATAGTTGGGGTCAATCTCTTGCAAAGGTAAAAGGAACTTTAATAGAACTATGGAGATCTTTGATCAATCGTAGTGATGACTATCCACTTGGTACTCTATAATTTGTGTGCATGGCTGTAAGGCAGTGCCATTATGCTCCAGCAATGGGTAAAGAGCAGCACAGAAGGGCTAGTTTGGCATAGCCAACCCTTTACCCTTCTATTAGGGGGCGTGGGGAAGGAAAGTGTCTGGGGACATGCCGTACTAAATTTGTTCTAGAAGATGTAGAAGTGGTCAGTGCCCCATCTCCCCTTAGACATCTGACTATGAAAGTGTGATCAGACCTTTAGTGGCAGGAAGAGACATATTGGGAATTTTTCCAACACAATACGGTCTGCTTTGCATGTCTCTCTTTCCTTGGCCATGCTTGGTAAACCTAACTGTGAAAGAGTGGCTGACACGTACAGGAATTTAAACGAGCCATACTTGCTAAACCTAGCTTTGAAAGGGGTGGCTGACAGTATAGGAATTTCTATGTGGTTGAGGAAGGCCATTCCCAGTAATTTGCTAAAGGTAAGTGCCGCAGAACAAATTTGGTATGGCCATCCAGACTCTAGTTTTCTCCATGCCCCAAAGGGTCGGCTATGTCAGATTACAGAAGGGCCTGGCTATTTATATTTGTGCACGTTCCATAAGAATTGTGCCTTGTTTACCCAAAATTTAGCCAAGTGCATTAGTCACCAGAGACCAAAACAACACACTTTTCTGCATAGGGCTGTTACCCAAATGTTGTCAACAGTTGGGAACATTATAATAATTGGGTTACCACACTTCTGGTACTACTGGTGCAAAAACAGTATTTGGATATTTGAATTTCCTGTAGCATCAATCTACCATTAGTAAACTAATAAAGCACAAGTATAATAGTAATTTGTATTTTTAGATTGTTCATACGATACCCATGGCTGTATACAGAAAGTGAATTTAGGTGGGCAAGACGACTTCCTTATCGAAGCAATTTACTTTCTGTGTATGAGACCCTGGCAGTGCCAATTTCATGTTGTAAAAAGAATTTCGGAAAGGCGCATGGCCTTCTTAAATACAGCCCAGAAAATTATATACTCACTAACATAATAACATGCTATGTGTACTTCCCAGACCCTTTACCAAGCTGCTACACTGGGAATGGGTTTGGGGACATGGCCACACCAAATTTGTTCTGCCGCATTTATATTGTAGCAGTCAATTAGTAAATTACTGCCCTTCTCTAACAAAAAGAGAAATCCCTATTTCAACACTAGGTTTAGCAATCATGGCTAATTTGCATCAGAAATTCAGGACTAAAGGAGGTGGGACATTATCACTTCCACATTCCACCAAAACAAATTTAGCATGGCCATGTCCCCAGACCCTATGTGTGTTACGCAGCTTTGCCAGACTACTTTCCACTTACACTGATATTAATTAAATATCGAACTAAAGTTGATCATAAATATAGACTTCGTTAACATCATAGAAATAACAACATCATAGAAATAACTGATTACTTAAGTAATGAAAAACATGAACAATGAAAAATATTGAAAGGAAGTGACAACACACATTCCTATTATTGTATAGTAGTTATTGTCCTGGAGGAGGAGGAGGTGGTGGAATAGAATTGGGAGGTAGAGCCTGTCCATAATACTGTGGAGTAACTCCCGAGTATGCTTGCGGTGCCATCTGTTGAAAAGCCATGTTGTTAGTTACACCACTTGATCCATAAGAAGTCGATGTCTGGGCTTGCCCGTAAGTGCCGTAACCACCATTGCTAGCAGCTCCACTTATCCCATTGTAAACTGTAGCATTGCCATAGCCAGTAGAAGTACCAGAAATATACGAGTTAGTAGTAGAGTACGAACTGCCTGAACCACCTCCCGATTTCCCACTAAAACCATTAGTCACTGCACTCCTGGTGCGGTCATTGCCATAACTGCCACTACCACTGTTAAAAGATGATTGTTTTTTCTCACCATCTCTGTAACGATAGCGGTTTCTTCCTAAAAACAAAAACAAAACAAATAGAATTTTAATTTACAGGTATAGAACCCTATTTTTTTTTCTTCATAGGTAATCGTGGCAACTTAAGGGTGGCCGCACATAGCAACGCGCACCGCCAGTAGATCCTGACATTAACTTATTCCCCGCCAATACCCCACCATTCAATAATACGCGAGCAGAAACAATCGCGCAGTAGTAGCAGAAGTATACTTTGTGAAGTTGTGGTGTTTTAGTTTAGCTTCTTATTGTCTCATATTCATTTACAGCAACTCTCCATACGTCGTCTGAGCTCACGTGGCAATGTGCACCAGGTTGCCTCTCCTTCTATAGCTGTTCTCCGGGCTCTGCGCACCTGAGCTCAAGCAAATGGTTCCATCAGGCTCGATTTCTGTGGAGTGAAGACTTCCCAAGCTGCGCAGATCTAATACCTTCACCACTGGCTATGTCCAAGAAACTGCTCTCTCTTCTGACTCTCTTGTTATTGTTGTATTGATTACTCTTGATATAGGCGGGCTCTTTATAGAACCAACACAAACTAATTTATGGGGCGGGGGCTATTTCTTAAGAATTGCGAGTGGAATTAAAGTTCCAAATTTTGTATCAGTTTTTCTTGGAATCTAATAATGAGACGACAATTATTTTTTTTTACAACGGGTAAACCTAAAAAGAAAAAGAAAAAAAGAACTGCACCACAACGAGAATTTTTCAATATCTTATAAATAGCGGTGTACAGCCACCCTTAAACAACAAAGGGATCATCATAACTTGGCAATACAATACGTCATCACTATAAACAAGAAGTATCACACACATACCTTTGGAAGAATAAAATTGTTTCGACATCTGAATCATATCATAGAGTCGAGGCTCAATCTTTTGGTTTGCTTCCTTTAACACTTCGACAAGATCCTTAGCAATTTTTGCATTAGCAGAGGTGAACAGAGAATAAGCTGTACCTGTTCGCTTTGCCCTGGCTGTCCGGCCAATACGATGAACATAATCTTCAGTATTATTGGGAAAATCGAAATTGATGACATACTTTATATCTGACACATCTGCACACCAACACCCAAAATATCATAAAAAGATCACAAAAAACCCCACAATAAGAAAAATAAAGCAAGTATTGCACTTTCTAAAGGAAGCATATGCAACACCACCACAGCAAAAAACACAAGCACCTCTCCACAACTCTTCATTAATAGACAAATAGGCCAAATCAAACAAGGCTACAACACAATTTAAAAGGGATATAAGGTGGAATAGGTGCTTACCTAGAGACAGTGGGTGGCTCCAATGCCAATACCTCAACCAGCAAGCAAAAGCGCATTGCTCTCACAAACAATATAAGAGTTCGGGACTCAGTTCCAAAGGCAGAGAATTAGCTGTCAGTCAGCCACAATGAGAAGACCAATTCAGCACTCATCAAGGTCCAGACAGAGAAACAGGAGCTTCCAGACACCAATGAATTGACTGACTGACACATTTTCCTCTGCACATTTCACTGGGCCTCTAGCAATTACTATTGCATGAGAGAGGTCAGACAAACCATGCTTGCCAGCTGCCTGCCTATCAAGAACTGGCACAGCCCCAATTTGGTAACTGAGGCCAAGTATGCACAAAGTACTTTCTAACCAATATGACTTCCTTCCAGTGCAAGATTAATTTTACATTAGTAGTTACTATTTATATTCCTTCAGTTTTTGTTTTTGTTTTTAAGTTTTTTGCTGCTGCAATGCACAGCAGCCCGCTCAAAAGAAGCGACGCTATGAGAATTGAGCGGGACTGTGCCTGCAAGGTAGAGAAGAGTATTATTCATAAATACCACAATAAACAGCAAAGTACATAATGAACAAAAACACAGATAGTACAACAAAAACAAAAACAACCCAAAAAAACACCAAAAGTAGGCATGACATGTTATGTGCATTCATAAACATACCTAACCCTCTAGATGCTACATCGGTTGCAATTAGAATGGGAGACTTGCCAGCTCTAAATTCTACAAACAAAATGAGTGATAATGCTAACAAGGTAAACATTAGTATTGTATTACCTTCAAGCACCCACTCTCTTTCTTGCTGAGCTTTATCACCATGAATGCAAATGGCTGGCCAACTAAAAGAAAAAAAAATCAGATGATTCTAAATGTATGCAAAAAAGAAAAAAAAAAGGAAAAAAAAAAAGGTCTTAACCAACCCATCACGGCGTAGTCTTCTGGTTATGTCATCCACTTTTCTCTTTGTTTCTACAAAAATGATGGTCTTGTTTTCCTGCTCTCCCATAATTGACTCAAGAAGTTTGAGTAAACGGTGCTCTTTGTCATATTCCTCACAGATTTGGATGATCTGAGTAATGTTGTGATTAGCACACAAGTCTATGCTTCCAATGTTCACTTGAATGTAGTCCACTAAAAAATCTTCAGCTAAACCTACACAATCAATAATTGAATTTATAGCAAACATATACAAAAATAAAAGAAACAAAAGAACATCGAAGAACCAGCTCTAATAATGCAAATAAAAAAGAACGTCAACAAAAAGCATTAAAGCAAGATGAGTACATAGTAACACTCAAAAGAAACAAATGTAAAGTCAAGGGACCCTTAAATGCATTCAATTATACAGTCTTTACTGAAATTCTGCAGATAGAAGCAAGCGAGAAAAGCTAATAGAAAATGTGGCAAACACTTCTGTAGACGCCGCATCTAGGCCTATTTCCCCAGAATCGGTTAAATGTGACCGGTTTGGGGAAAATCCGTCTAAACGCGGCAACCTTTTTTTCTCTTCAGTATCTCCGGGTAAAAACCTTATGGGTCGATTTTTTTCAAAAAAATTTTTAGGGCAGAAATGGATAGACACCAATTAGCTCTAGCTTATGACGCAGTTGTAAGCTCTGGCGAGCTCTAGAACTCACACTATGAGGCTAGGCACACTAGCCTGTTGGACTCGTGTACGCGTGTACGGGAGCGTTGCTAAGAAATTATTGGCGGGCTTTTCACTAACAGCGGGAAAAAAAAAACTGTAGCTAACTAATTAACTTACTATTCTACATAATCCACGTACTCACGCCATCATAGTTTCTCGAGGAGTCTTGCATTAAGCATTTTCGACTTCTTTCAATCCGCCTGTAACCGGTTTAGTCCGTAGTGTTCGAGAGACGCGCGGTAATAGTATACGGACACAAGGCACGCTCCCTGACCTTAGCAACGCCTTTATACGGCGTTTTTAATTTTTTTAAATTTTTTTATTTTATATTTAAATCAGCAATAATAGGTTTAGCAAAAACACTGAAGTGTTGTAGTGCGTAGGGCGAAGACGGATTGTGCTACAGCTTCCAAATTAGGAGGAGCACATCCCAAGGCCCCGTGCAACGTACTGGTAGAATAAATTAGAAAAATTTAGATGCCGCGTTTAGGCGGATTTTTCCAAAACTGGTCACAAATACTATCTTGTGTAATTAAACTCATGCAGCACAAATTAGGGGAATTATATAGACTGAGGAAGTTTCATTTAGAACAGAAAGGGTGGAAGAAAATTCCAGCACTCCCTATAAAATACTGTCCACTTTCATAATAATCACACACACGTAAATAATTTCTGACTCATCACACTTAAGACAAAATAACATAAACTTCCAAAGTGGGCAACGTCTAGTCAAGAGTGCTACCCACATTCCATGATTAGTACAAACACACCTTTGACTTCCTTAGGCCAAGTTGCACTCCACATCAGTGTCTGTCTATCTGGTCTAATAAGGTCCACAATTTTTCTTATTTGTGGCTCAAATCCCATGTCCAACATACGATCAGCCTCATCTAATACCTAAAATATTTATAAGTTACATCAAGTGTAATGATTCTACCAGATACTAACCAAATAAGTGCATCTCTTCATGTTAGTCTTTCCAGCTTCTAGAAAGTCAATAAGTCTTCCAGGAGTTGCTATGCAGATCTCACAGCCATCTTGTAAATCTCTTATTTGAGGTCCCTTTGGAGCTCCACCATACACACATGTACTTTTAATACGACTAGTGCGACCAAATAATGAAGTAACAGACTGAACTTGGAGTGCTAACTCTCTTGTAGGAGCTAAAATAAGAACCTAAAAATCACAGAAAACATTAATACTGCCACAAACTAAAATAAAGACAAGAACTTACAATTGGTCCATCTCCTCGCATCAACTTTGGCTGATTTGAAATGTGAATAATTGCTGGTAACAAGTACTACAATAGTGTACAACATGATTAATAAGTACTCAAAAATTATTAAGCAGTCTTACCCCAATGGTTTTTCCAGATCCAGTTTGAGCTATCCCAACAAAATCTCTCCCTGAAAGTGCCATTGGCCAGCCTTGAGCTTGAATAGGAGTTGGTTCAACAAAATTTTGTTTTAACAATACTTCAGAAATGTGAGAAGGAATGTTGATTTCATTAAATGCTTGACATGGCCTGGGGACCTGATGGCCTTTTACTATGATCTCCCTTGCTTTACGGTATCGCTCAACCTCAACCTGACATACAATTAAAACATGTTGAAAGAGTCCATAAGAAAAGAAGTATATGGAACAGGACCAGTTAGGTGACATAATAATCAGCTGTACATTCTGTCCAAGACAATAACTATAAAATAAACTGAATACATCATTTCAAACTACTGTAGCTATTAAAACAGAAAGATAAACAATGCATAGATTATAGATTAGGGTAAGTTAAAAGAATTGGGGGACATCCAACAAAGGAAAAAAGTTGTCACAACACAATATCAAAACTTCACAGGCTATCTTTGCTGTGATTAGCAGTTGACCCTCAGATATATGTACACTGAGGGTTAACAATTAGCTAGTAAGAAAGTTGTCATTTGATCAAATTGACTACATGATTTATGACCTCCCTCAAGAAAGAAAATCATACAAACTATTCATGAGAACACTTACTTCTGGTCTGCTAGCCACAATAGGATGCTCCTTGTAAAAATTTTTCTCAAATCTAGGTAATCTTGATAAATCCCATTTCTTCTTCGATGGTCTGTAGTCATTCAGTCGGCTAATGGATACACACAGCTTGAACTCACTATCACACTATACTACACTACTCACTCATGTTTATCCCGCCCTCCGTAACTGCTGCTCCTGTTACCACCGTAAGATCCACCACCATAAGATCCAACACCACCTCCATCCCGGCCCCTGTAACTCCCTCCTCCTCCCCTGTTTCCACTGCTACCATAGCCACCACCACTCCGGCCTCCCCCGCCATATCCTCCAGAACTTCTGTACGACATTTCGACTCGCACAGGAAATACTTCAACGCTTAACTAAAGCACGAAGCTCAAAACTCTATAGCTCTTCTAGACTTCGTCTGACAAAATGGCGAACGTTAACCGCAAAATTGGAGTGACATCATAACTTAGCACGTGTGGGTCAGTAGGTACTGACAACCTTTACCTTTTAGTGGTGTATAATAATGGCCCAACAACAGGAACACTATACTCAGCAGGTTAGTTTAATGGAGTGCGATAACCAGCAATGGAGGGTTTATTTCAATAGGCTGGAGTATACGGAGCTCCTCCTCAATCGGGTTCAACTGGAATGTACACGTTTCAGCAAGCTCCAGGAGTAGTAGTACAGCCAGGAGGTTGTGATTATCAGCCTCCTTCTCAAATGGCTCCTGGATATGGTGTTGCTGCCCCTTATGCAGTGCAAGAATATGTTTCTGGAGGTATTTGTAGAATAGGCTTGTGCTCATATGATTATGTAGGTATTTATAACAGTATATAAGAAAGGGGACTATAGATAAATATGTAATACTCAATTTATTTAATCTAAATTAAGATATCTGGTAAGTTAGCGTCAACTCTTTTTTAGTTACCCAATGTACAAATGTGCATGCATCTCTTTGGTGTGCCATTGTATTTCCGCTTTTCTATCTTTTGCCCTTATTGAGCAATATTCAAAAAAAAATTTCAGAAAACTTTTCTAGTTCTGTATTTATATTAAAATCCATGTGTTAATTGAAATGGTGTTATCTTCAAAGTTTCAACACAATCTGTACACATAATCCTATCTATCCAATTAAAGTTGAGCAAGGGAGGCATTTTTGGATTTCATTTGTGTATTATATATTACAAATAAATTTTTGGGCAAGAATGTGATTAACTCATGGTCTTGTTTGGGACTATAATTTCAAGCAGAGTTTGATACAGAAAATTTCAGTGGGGGAGGGGGGGGGGGGGGGGGGGAAAGCACTTGCGTTAGATGAACTTTGAAATGTATACACATGCAGCAATTTACAAATGGATTAACCAATAAGCAAAATATCTAAGGAGAAACATTCAATTGTAACTGTAGAAAACATTTTTTTTTGTCAACCATTCCTTTCAAAGTACATCAAATTATTCCTTTATATAATAATATTAAGAAACTTCATTTGTGTGTGTGTGTGGGGGGGGGGGGGAACAATGCTCCTTGTGGGGGGAAACTCTGTTTGGAGGGTAAACATTTGTTCAGGCTTGAGTCTTCGCCCCATGCACATTGCGTTATTGTTGAAGTTCGTCGATGTTCGTCATTCGTCGAAGTTCGTCGATGTTCGCCCGTTCTTCAAAACTTGTTTATATTGCTATGACATTTTAGTTTTGTTTCATTATTAACCTTTCACTCATTTCACTACTTGTGTGCTTCACTTGCAGCTCATCTATATCAGAACTTTGTATCTTCTTTAACTACATTGGTATTTCACTATTTCTTATTTGTTAATCTTGTTATTCCTTTACAATCAGGGTTTACATTGGCGATACTGTCTCGTAGGCAAGACAGTATCAAAGAAGGGTCTAAGTTTGACTATACGGCAGCAGAGATTTACGACCTCTTGCCTACGTATTGGTTGGGAAAGAGGCGGGGACACGTTCAACTTAGAAGATCACGCCCTTTACTTAGGACTTCGTCGTTCAAACACTCGCTAGTGAGTCTTGCCTCGGTCAGGTTGGCTACGAGCCTGTTTGTTCGAGGTCTGTGAATACTTCACCGGGATAAAGCCTTCAACTTGCTAGGCAGTCCCGATCATTGGTCCTTCGAGCCGGATACTAACTACTTACTTGATTTCTTGAAGTTTTCACTGCACACCCGTAGAAGAACTTCAAACTATCACTATGGTTACTAGACAAGACCTAGTTCGCCTGGAATCAGAACTAATTTCTGAAGACCTCGTCACCCTAAAACGTAGACGAACAAATAATCGGCGTGAAGTCACGCGTAATGAGCGTTACCTGAAAGACAGTGCCACTCTGGGTGTCGAAGATTTGGATTTAGGAGGAATCGAACATCATCTGGACAAAATCAAGGCTAACATTTCTATTGCAGAACTACTGCAGAACGCAATACTTAGCCATCTCAAAGAAGATGAAGAGATGGCAACAGAAGATGAGTATCACACTGAACACTGCAGGATGTTGGCCATTCGCAAAGGCCTATCCGATCAGCTCTCAGCAGCTCGTATCTACGAGAAGCTCATTGTCACTGAAGAGACAATTAACTCTTACAACATTCTGCCTAAAATTACTGGCTACGGTATTGAGGCAAAACTTACGGAACTAAGTTCGAGACTTACTGAACTGCAAGGTTCAGCTCATTCACTGAAACGGTATCCAAAACTGTTGGAAACTATTCAGGAACTCCTGAAGGACCTCGCCACTCTATGGGAGAGGTTCAGTGAAGACAATGAACTATCCAAGGCAACTACAGCCAAGGATGAAAAACCTACTGAATTATCGTCCAAATTTGACCGCTTACCAAGTATTGAGTTACCCAGTTTCTTCGGAAAGAATAGCGACTGGCGTCCTTACTGGGAAAAATTTACAAATGCTTTGAGCAAGGATAAAACACTCACTCAAGTGGACAAACTTTCCTTTCTACTCATGACTGTTAAGAATCAAGAAGGAAAAGATATAATTGATTCTCAAACTCGACATGGTCCAGACTATGATGCTGCTGTACGAGCCCTCAAAGAACGGTACGACCAGCCTAGGGTTACCAGTAGGACCATTCATAAGAACTTTTCAGAGCATATCTGGAAATTAACAGATGAAGGGATCGGAAAAATTGTTACTTTACTACAACGGACAGTAGCCACCATGAAAGAATGCTCTGTGGATTCATTGGATATTCTGTACACTGTTATAGCTGAACTTTAAATGCCCGACGAATTTTTTAAATACTGGACTGAGAAAACAGCAGACTCTACCACAACTCCGAATACTGACCGTCTTATTGAATTGCTACAGCAATATAGGCTTCGTCTTCAGGGAAGGACAAATGATACTTCAACAAAGCCTAAACCTCTAATCAGTAATTCCCCTACACTAAAGAAGAAGCCCTGGAAGACTGGATCATTGCACGTGCAGAAGGAAAAAGATTGTCTGGTCTGCCATGACGGTAATCATCCTCCTTACTTGTGCAATACATTTAAGGGTCTGTCTGTTGAGGAAAGAAATAGTACTGTCAATAGACTAAAGTTGTGCACGAATTGTTTATCAAGTTCGCATTTCTGTCGTGATTGCCATAGTACTAGATCTTGCCGAGAATGCGGGAAAAAACATCACTCACTTCTCCATCGTCAGCGTAGTTCACTCACTACAGTAGAAAGTTCAGCTACTGCTTCTCCTCCTGTCAGCAACGCACATGTAGCTCCATCCTCCAACGGTGAGAAGGAAAGAGCTAGAGTATTCCTGGGAACTATTCAAGTTACTGTAGAAGCAGGAGGTAGAAGACAAAAAGCTCGTGCACTACTAGATGGAGGATCGCCAATATCATTCATAACAACCAAGATGACTCAGCGACTAAAGGCAAGAAAAATTAGTGAACAAACTAATGTCTCTGGAATATCACAATCGGAAGTACCTCTTTGTAGCTACAAGGTGGATCTCACACTATTACCTGACAGAAATTATTCACCTCTTTCACTGAGAGCAGTTGTCATTGATACAATAACAGGACAACTTCCAGACTTTCAACTCAAGGGAGTCAAAAATAAAGATTTTCTTCAAGGCATGGATTTAGCTGATCCAAATTTCGACAAACCTGCTGCTATTGATATGCTCTTTGGACTAGACATCTTAGACGAACTGTTGCTATTTGAAAGACGTTCTTCAAATGATAAAATGATTTACGCTCAGGACACGATTTTCGGATGGTTTGTAAGAGGAAGATGTCAATTAGAAACACCATTGCAAAATACGCTCCTCTGCAATCACTCTTCGATATCGGAACCCACCACTGATGAGCTATTATCAGCCTTCTGGAATGTTGAGGAATCACCAGTGAATTTGGAAACTGATGAAGAGCGACAAGCTCTTGAACATTTTAATTGTACTCATTTCCGAACTGAAGAAGGAAGGTATGTAGTAAGCTTACCTAAAAAGAATGTTTCTTTGTCTTTAGGTTGTTCCAGAGAACAGGCTGTGAAGCGGTACAGGCAAAATCAGTACTCTCTTGTGAAGAAGGGAAGCTATTCTGACTTTACAAAAGCTCTTATGGAGTACGAGGAGATGGATCACGCTGAACCTGTTCCCGCGGAGGATCTATCCAGGCCAGCAGCAGAAGTGTACTATCTTCCTGCTCACGGAGTTGTAAAAGCTTCGAGCACGTCTACTAAGTTGAGGGTCGTATTTGATGCATCGGCCCGAACCACTTCCGGGACTTCACTTAATGACATTTTACTTACAGGTCCGAATTTATATCCTATGCTAACTAATGTTGTGCTTTCTTTTAGGATGCATCCGATTGGAATGTCAGCAGATATATCCAAAATGTTTCGACAAGTTGGATTAAATCCTAAAGATAGGGACCTTCACCGATTTTTACAGCCTAGTGCTGATGGAAAGCTGCAAGACATGAGAATGACTCGAGTTACCTTTGGAGTTACCTCGTCTCCTTTCTTGGCCACTCAGGTCCTACGGCAATTAGAAAAAGACTATCAAAAAGAGTATCCCAGAGCTTCTCACATAGTTAACACGCAATTTTACGTGGATGACTGCTTGACTGGTGCTTCTACTGTGACTGAAGCAGCAGAGATTCGGGCTGAACTAAACTCATTATTGGCTCTCGCCTGTATGAAACTATGCAAATGGAGATCTCACTCGTCAGAACTTTTGCAAACTATACCGGATGAAATGAAAGAGAAGGAGAGCTTACATATTATATCGCCTCCAGATCAATGCCACAAGGCATTAGGCTTGCACTGGAATACCAGTACGGACTCATTTCATGTTGCAACTCCCACACTCGTTTCTTCCGATAAACCTTCCAAACGCAAAATTGCCTCCGATGTTGCTCGAACTTTCGATCTGCTGGGTTGGTTCGCTCCTTGTACAGTCATGATCAAAATCCAATTACAACAACTTTGGAAATTGAAGACTGGTTGGGATGAGCAAGTACCTGGGCAATTAGCACAAAATTGGAAAAGTTGGAGAGACGAACTCAAACTCATCACTAGCCATCCTATACCACGTTATCCTCTGGAACCTGGAAAACATATACGAAGCTTACAGCTACATGGATTTTCGGACGCGTCTAATGCAGCCTATGCGGGAGTCGTCTATCTACGAGCAGTCTACACGGACTCTACAGTTTCTACATCTTTAGTCATGGCAAAAACTAAAGTAGCTCCGATTAACGGATCCACAACACCTAGATTGGAACTCTGTGGAGCTCAACTCCTTAGTAAGATCATGAGTATTGTGGCTAATGCTTTGTCTATTCCTATTTCAGGTCTTTATGCCTGGAGCGACTCTACAATTACTCTGTGCTGGTTATCAACTCCTCCAGCGAGACTAAAAGCTTATGTATGCAACCGTGTAGCAGACACAGTAAGCCGTATTCCAGCACATCATTGGAGACATGTTCCCACTTCACAGAATCCTGCTGATGTAGCTTCTAGGGGAACTTTACCAAGGTCCCTCATCACAAATTCGCTTTGGTGGAATGGGCCTTCATGGTTGCAACAACCTCCCAGTGAATGGCCTGCCAGTACTCACTGGAGAAACTGCAAGAACATCCAGGAATTAAAGCCATTTGTGCTATTAGCTTCCCCTCCTTTGGAGGACCTTACGAAAGATTTCTCCTCATACTCAAGTATCAAACGTATTTTTACTTGGTGTTGTCGTTTTATCCTAAATTGCAGGCAACCCAGGGAAAACAGAAATTTTGCAAAGGATCTTACTTTGGAAGAAATTCAGTGCACAGAGAACAAACTCATTGTGCTCACTCAGAGTAGATTCTACAAAAGGGAACAAAAGGATCTAAGCAGCTCAGGTGAAGTATCAAAGCAGAGTAGTATCCAGCGTCTCAGACCTTTTCTTGACAATCATGGGCTCATTCGAGTTGGAGGACGTTTGGAGAAGGCAGCTCTAACCTCAGATCAGAAGCATCCAATAATTCTACATCATTCTGATCACTTTACAAAGCTCATCTGTAGACAATCACATATTGACAATTTGCATGTTGGTCCTACTACCTTACTTGGTATTCTTTCTCTCCAGTATTATATTGTAGGTGCTAAGCAACTCACTAAACGGATTTCTCGGGATTGTGTCAGATGTAGGAAAGCTTATGCTAGAACAGCGACTCAAGTCATGGGTCAACTTCCTCACAAACGAGTGGTACCTACTTCAACTTTTCACCATACTGGTGCAGACTTCGCTGGTCCTATTCAAGTCAAGCGAGGATATACACGAAAGCCATCATACATAGATGTTTATATCTGTGTTTTTGTTTGTATGGCTACTAAAGCTGTGCACTTTGAAATTGTAATGAATCTTACAACTGCAGATTTCATAGCAGCTCTAAGAAGATTTGTAGCCAGACGAGGAATACCAGAAACATTGGCCACCGATAATGGTACCAATTTTGTTGGAGCTCAAAGGGAACTACAAAAAATATATCAATTTTTCGACTCCACTGAGGTTCAATCTACGGTTAACCATTTTTGCACAGCTCAAAACATCAAATGGACACATTCACCAGCAAGATCACCACACTTTGGAGGTCTCTGGGAAGCTGCTGTCAAAAGTATGAAAATGCTTCTGTATAAAGTCGTCAATCCTCACCATTTATCTTTGGACGAGTGTCTCACTCTACTAGCTGAAATAGAGTCAGTACTTAACAGCAGACCACTGATTCCACTCAATTCAGCTCCAGAAGATGGAGTTGAAGTACTCACCCCAGGACATTTTCTTGTTGGCAAATCATTACGATCAATTCCTGCAATTATTCCACCTGAGAAAAATGTTAACCTTTTGCGAAGATGGAATCTTTGTCAACGACTTTCAGCAGACATATGGAAGCGTTGGGTCAGAGAATACGTTGTACACCTTCAACGTCTGGCGAAGTGGAGCTACCCACAACGTCAAATTCAAGTAGGAGACGTAGTTCTGTTGAAAGACTCGGAGTTTTTTGTTCGAACGTGGCCACTAGCGAGGGTGGTTGAAGTACATCCTGGAGCTGATGGTAATGTACGTGTAGCTACAGTGAAGTCAGGACAGAAACTCTACCGGCGTACTATTTGTAAGCTTGTACCACTGTTGGAAGTGGAAGGCACCTCTCCCGCCCCGGAGGATGTTCAGGCTTGAGTCTTCGCCCCATGCACATTGCGTTATTGTTGAAGTTCGTCGATGTTCGCCCGTTCTTCAAAACTTGTTTATATTGCTATGACATTTTAGTTTTGTTTCATTATTAACCTTTCACTCATTTCACTACTTGTGTGCTTCACTTGCAGCTCATCTATATCAGAACTTTGTATCTTCTTTAACTACATTGGTATTTCACTATTTCTTATTTGTTAATCTTGTTATTCCTTTACAATCAGGGTTTACATTGGCGATACTGTCTCGTAGGCAAGACAGTATCAAAGAAGGGTCTAAGTTTGACTATACGGCAGCAGAGATTTACGACCTCTTGCCTACGTATTGGTTGGGAAAGAGGCGGGGACACGTTCAACTTAGAAGATCACGCCCTTTACTTAGGACTTCGTCGTTCAAACACTCGCTAGTGAGTCTTGCCTCGGTCAGGTTGGCTACGAGCCTGTTTGTTCGAGGTCTGTGAATACTTCACCGGGATAAAGCCTTCAACTTGCTAGGCAGTCCCGATCAACATTGTTCTCTGTAGGGAGACAACTCGGTTTTGGGGGGGCATTGTTCTTGTGGGGGGACAAACTCGGTTTGGGGGGGGGGGGGGAAACATTGTTCTTTGTGGGGGGACGACTCTGTTTGGGGGGAATTGTTGTTTGAGGGGGGGACATTGTTCTCTGTGAGGGGACAACTTTGTTTAGGAGAGGGACATTGTTCTTTGTGGGGGGACAACTCTTGGGGGGAGGGGGGTGGGGGGGAGTCCCAGTGTCCCTTCCTCCTCTGTATCAAACACTGTCAAGTGTTTGTAGCTACCACGCGCTATCCAGCTCTAAGTGACATATAATAATTGGATATAAGGCCATTGAGATGATACAATAAGGGAACATAATTTTTTTTTTTACTGATTGTAGTATTGAAGTTTAATTTTATCAAAAGGCAGGAATAATAGCAATGAAGGCAAGTAAGGCAATTTTGTCCTTTTTTGTAGATACAGGAACGCACATGGGATCCCAACAGGGTCCTCCTCCATCTTCTGGTGGAGACAGTACTTCTGACCATCCAGATTTGTATGTTCCTGAGCCTGTGCGCCACTTCCTTCCATACTTCTACCAGAAGTTCAAAGAAAAGGTATGCATAATGGAGTGCTGGGTACGTAATCTTACTAGGAAATCAGCTCCATCGGCTGGTATATCACTTCAGTGACATATCATGAAATGTTTTCATTTATTTATTGGCGAGCAAGCGGAGGGAGCAAGACAGTATTATGCAAAATTGAGTATATGTTATATATATGTGTATGTATGGATGGATGGATGGTTTTTTTCTCCTAAAAACACAGCTTTTAGGCTTGACCCCAGTTTCCTCTGATACTACAACATTATGCCAGTCTTACTTTAAACTTGGGCTCAAAATTGTTGGAGAAAATTCCTGCGAAAACGCTTGTTTTTCAAGTCACCAAAAATTGCTGCAACTGGTTTCTATGGCATTGAAAACCCTTTACCGACATAAATTTAATTTAAAACTTGCCATTTTTTGTTGTTGTTTTTAGCTGCTAAGTGCCGCTTGTCAAGAGCCACTGGTAGTCAGAATGGCTTCTATTTGCTAGCTAAATTTGCAAAAATAACTGGCCTTTTTTTTTTTTTTTTTTTTTTTGTAGCTGAAAGTTTATTCAAGAGCTGCTGGTGATAGAAGTAGTCAGAATGGCTTAAATTTGATGTTACAGAGTTATCACTACAATATTATTGTTATATGATGTATTTTACCTAATTAAGGTAAGAAAGTAGTTTTGTATTTGCTATGATTAATGGTCAACTGCTATACATATAGAATCCATTTTTGTCATCATGAAATAAAATGTTCTTCAGATTTTTAATTCTGTATTGTTTAAAAAAGCCTGTGAAAGAGAGAATACATCTAACAATATTGTAGTTTTGTGCAACCCAACAAGACAGGCTCGCTCGCCATTTGTGCTCAAGCACACCACTGGTTTATTTATTTATTTTATTTGAGGAGTGTGTTAATATAGTGTCATTGTATTAACAGGATTTACCTGAGATTTTGAACATCTATGAGAATGAATTCAATAAGTTGTCCGAGCGGTACTTTGTGGAGTTTCCTTGGCCTAATGCTAGCCTCATTAAAGATTTGGTCAACAATGGTGAGTATTTGTAGGTAATCTAGCACATTGTAAGTACAAGGGTGACACATACGTACATGGATGTACTTCTCTTGAGGGTACATCCATCAATAATGCAACTAGATTAAGTTGTACACTTCACTCACTGCATTTTCATTATAATTGTTCCAAGTACAAAGTAATTGTTCCTTACACCCATTCATCCCAATTTGATCTTAGAATTCTTTAGAGGGCTGTCCAGAAATGCCACCAATTGTCCATCCCATCCTACAGCCTCATGTGACCTTGGATTTCATGGAGTGACCACCTGTCCCTCTTACAGATGCTACGCAGAGCCATCAAAGACAATGCGTGTCTTAGTAGTGGTAGAGCTAGGTTTTAGTACAACATGCATAGGCAAGTAGTAATGAGGTTTGTTGCCAATCTCCTCCACTGGGACTGCTTCTGTATGGTCTTGCTGTAAGTAATCCACCACTGAATCCTGAAAGTTGACCAGTTGCCTTTAATCCTCAGTCTAGATTCAGTTAGATAAAACCTTCTGGCTGCTTGTTCACGTGAAAAATCCCAATGCAAATGGCTTCTTCCTCGGCAAGGTTACCTGGTACCTTCCTTCTGGAGTACGAGTAGTGGTGTGAGTAAACAGATCCACGGCTGTTTGCTCATCACAAGTGAGCGTTTTGTATGGTAGTTCAGGTAGTTCAGGTATCTCTTCAGTTTGCCAGAATTTGTGCAGTATAATATCAAGGTCTTCTCCAGGTTCGGATGAAATGTGGAGAGAAGTAGCTTGTTGATTGGAGGTTCCCTTATACTGTCCAGCGATGACCCAACCAAACACAGTATGAAAAGCACTTGGCTCAGTCTTCTTGCCTGAATATATGCCATCCAGTAGCACATCCGGCAAGTACGTCCATACCTATGAGGGCATCTATGCGACTGGACTGATAAAATGTGGGGTCTGCTAGTTGCAGGCCTCTGGTCACTTCCCACGAGTCAGCTTCAGCTATAGTGTGAACAGGAAGGTTGTGAGTAATGTAGTCCACTAGAGCTGCAGTGACTGTTATTGAACTGTCTGGACTGGAAGTCTCCAAGGTGAAAGTAGTCATGTAGTTGCTGGGTTTGGCTATATCTCCCTGTATTCCCGTAATTCGGGTGTTGTGTCGTATCTTCTTTAGTTTCAGCTGTTGTGCAACCCTGTTCATGAGCAGAGATGCTGATGACCCAGTATCCAGTAATGCTCGGATTTTCAAAGTCCGTCCCTGCTCTGTCTTGATAACAATCTGAGCCGTCATCAGAATTGTGGAGTTGAGTCCAAGGGAATTATTCAGAGAGGTGTTTACTACGGAAGATTCCACGGACTCGACTGGTGCAGGTTGTGGAGTTGCTGAAGTAGATGTTGTTGTCTGAGTAGATGTTACTTTTGTAGTGGATGCTGATTTTGTTTCAGGTTGATTCTGTTTTCCTTCCTTGTGCAACATGGAGTGGTACTTTCCTTGACAATGCTTGCAGCGCTTTGTTGAAGTACAGTCTTTATGTTTGTGACTGAACAGGACTCTAACAAATGGTATAGTCCTGCTGTTGGTCACTTCTTTACCAAGCTTAGCTAAGTCGAAGGACCAGACTGCCTATTTACTATAGCGCCACGATATGTGATTGCGCAGCCGATGGCCACAGAGAGCTTTCAGCCTTGCAAGAACACTCGCAAAAATGCGCACTCCTTTGACAGTGTTATGGTCAAAGGTTAGCAGTGATAGGCAACAAAAAATACAACAATTGAACCAGCTTAAATAATAGGGACCACTAACAGGAAGTCAGTGGTCTTGGAAATGAATATCATTAATGGTGGGTAAAGGGCGAGTAAGTTAAGTAGCTGAGCTGGCAGTTTATTGTTCTTTGGCCAGGGCCAGTTGTCCAGGAGAGTCCTGGACAGTGACTATAGTTAAGACAGTTAGTACAAACTCCAGCCCTGCGTGCAAGACTGAACTTTCTGTCATTTGGAGCTTGTCTAAACTGAGGGCAAAAATACAACGGGTGTGGTTCGTCATCACACACAGCACACTTGGCTGAAGTTTCAGTTGTCATGTGTACATAGGCTTTAGAAGTCTTCTTGTGCTGTGACTGTGAATGAGATGTCTGGCTCACTGATCTTCTACCTGCAGAATCTGAAGCATCCCTACGAAGAGTGCGAGCATGCTCTTTTAAGAACTTCTGAAACACATCTACAGAAGGAACCATATCGTAGGACCCAGTGTATTTAGACCACTCAGCATACACTTTAGGGGACATATTCAAGATAGCAACTGAAGTAAATATGTAGTCAGTATCATATTGTCCAGTAGACTTCAAACCAGTGAGATGTTTCTCCCATAGAGCCTTCAGGTGTGCGAAATCCTCATAAGTGTAACCATAATTCTTGGCCTCGAGGAGTCCTTTAATGTGCTTCCGATGAATTTCACGATTGTTTTCGTACTCTTCTTTGAGAAGGGTGAGGATGGTAGAGTATGTGTGCACCGAGCCTGTTGCAGGTGAAACTGTCTGAGATGCTAGCTCATCTTTCATAGCTCCACGCAAGTACGCTAACTTCTCTTTATCTGACAAACCTGGGTTTTGATCGATGGCTGTTGAAAATCTCTCCCAGAAAACAGGCCAATGCGAAGAGTTACCATCGAACTTGGGCAATTCAAGTTTAGGGATCTTAATGTTGTAAACTGGCTTCTTTGCATGAGGATCAGGAGCTGAGTAAGGTAATGTAGAAGAGTGATGCGATTCTGACGGGTGAAGTGCTCCTGATGGGTGAAGTGATTCAGATGAATGAAGTGATCCTGACGGGTGAAGTGATTCAGATGAGTGATGTGATTCAGTTACAACAGAAATTGATGAAAGTGAACGAGCTTTTTTGTCAGACCTGGCCTCAATCTGTCCTTTGATCTTCATTAGACGTGATCTGAAATTCTTAGGATTATCCTTCTTGATTGCGTCAGACACTCTGAATATAGATAAATTTACCAATTTTTCAGCAATAGCTTGAACATCTTCGTGGAAGGTAGCTTTGTTATCAATAGCCATTGTTTCTTACAACACAGTGAGGCTCTCCTCTATCTCTTTTGAGACAAATATAAATTCTAACTCATTGATGAGCTTACGTGTATCCCGCTGAAGTGTAGTGAAATCCTTTACAATATCGTCAAATTGTTTGGATTCCATATCCACATTTACTTCATCAAAGTGTTCTCTAATAATGTGGTCATGCTTGCTCTCTAGTTCTTGCACATCGCGATTTAGTTCACTGTGAAAATCTGAGAGATGGGTAATATCTACGTCGATACCTTCATCCTGAAATAGTTTGTATCGTCTTCGTAAAGAGAAGATGGTGGCTGCTATTCCTGCCATACCTTTCTCAAATCCTCTAGTGCCAGCAGCAGCAATTATGCAGAGGTGATCAAGAAAATAGTAGTGAGTAATGAAGTATGTAGTGATCGGATCCAGTGATGTTGAAGTATCAGCTGTCCCAGATCCGGCTCGAAGGACCAACTTTTTGTCAAAGCGAGCTGAACTAGATTATTCAGAAACAGCTCCAAACTAAGAGGGGAATTGTAGAACCAAACACAAAATCCCTACAGTGCTCCGTTACTATAAGGCAGGATTGGGTCCCCTGAATCTCACAATCAAGTTAATATCTCAATTGTTTTATGAGACTTTACAGATTTCGATATATTGAAAAGACTGAGAAATAAGAGTATAGTTATATAGGAAAGAGAGGAGGTAGGGTGACTAAGCATAAAGGTGATAAGTGTTAGTTGTATGAGGGTGAGAGGAGCTGATAATTATGTTTATATAAGATGAGAAAGGGTGTCAGTTAAGTGAATAAAAGTGATGTAAACATTAGAAAACACACACACAAACATCTAGGTTCAGTAATTTGGGGCAGGTGTGTCCACCCACTACATACATGTGATTCCAACTGTCCCACTACATACATGTGATTCCAACTGTCCCGCTACATACTTGTGAATCCAACAGTCCTGCTACATACATGTGATTCCAACTGTCCCACTACATACATGTGATTCCAACTGTCCTTTCCATCCCACGATTCCATGGGACCTCACAAGGGGTGTAGTCCAATCTGAGAAGGTAACGCCACCACAGTGCTAAGGCTAAACCACGTTGTCTAAGTCATATTAGCTTTACAATTTTGTGAAACAAGGCAGGCTCCAAACTGGCAGTCACAAGGCACAGAGTCATATGCTTTCTTGAGATCGACAAATGTGAGAAGCTGCTGCGTTCTGTGTTGTATTGTTTTCTTCACCAACGACCACACCACAAACATCATGTCTCTTCCCTTGCAATAGCCACATTGAAAGTCTGGCAACTCTGTGCTACTCTCTGCAGCCAACCCTGGATGGCTTTGGTTGCCACCTTGCCTACAACCTTTAAAAGTGCTGTGCCTCTCCAATTATTGCAGCTAAAAGAGCTTTAGCTACCTTGGGGCCAGGCAATAGCCGGGTGTGGTTGAGTCTACAGTTGTCAGCAACAGCAGGATGTGAACCGGCAGCGTTCTTCATTAAAACTCTGGCAGAGCTCACTGAAGCTGTTCGCTGGCCAAGTAGTTGTGTACTTGTTCGTCCTGCACTTCTACCGGCCAGGTCATCTGTATTTGATCAGGATTTTGCGGCCATTAGTGGGATTGATGGTCATCCTGGAGGCGAACATCAAGAAATAGACCTTGCACTGCCTGTAGAGGCCTTGCTATACAGGTGTATATGTCTGGATTATAACAATTCAAGTTCTTCTTGGTAAGTGTCTCCATCTGAACTGGTGGTTGTTGGCCACCTACCCCTAATAGTTTCTCAGTTGCGTCACTATAATTCTCTGCTAGGCTAATAACGTGGCTGATGCGGGAACTTCATTACCACTAGTACCACCATTAGTGAATGACATTCAATTCACTGCAAGATGTCTCTTCAAACTTAAGCTGTGAGGGTTTCCAGAACTAATAATAAGTGGTGGACATAAGTACCGACAGTCTCTTAAGCTTGTCTACAAATCTTTCACTCAGTAGATGACCATATTTAATTGTATTTATTTTTATAGTATTCCACTATTATAAAACTCTTAGGAGTTACAGTAAAAATATCTGATTATAAAACTACAGAAATTATTTTTGTTGTAGCATGTTTTTTAAAATATAAATATCAAATTTGTTAGACTGTAAATGTCAGCAAAGATCAAATCCAGTGTCATCACGTCTAGAAAAGTTCATCATGGTATGAATTGGGAGTGTACACACACAGTTCATGCTTTTATCACTAAATACACTTAGAACCCATTGCTATATTGTTACTAGGTGTACTAACTTGGTAAGTGTGCACTATTTTTTGCCTTTAGGTATATAAACTGTGCATACTAACCACCCTTGGGGTATTGCTATTTTTGAGTTTTAGTTTAATAGAATAGGCCGGATAAAGCTGTGTGAGGCCTGGATATGATATGTGAGGGTCTACTACCCTCTCATATCTGACCTATACGGGGACCAGCCCTAGTTCGACAACTCTCCAGCAGCCCTAGTTCGACAACTCTCCTGCTGACACTCATACCCACAGGAATTTACCATAGCTAGCTGCTTAACTGTTTACCCAGAGCAGAGCAGCCCAGGGTAGAGTTAGATCTGGAGATAACAGCTGGCAGCTACAATGCTAAAGTAAACCTGCTAGGTGTGCTTCAATTGAATTTTAATTGAATTTTAATTTTGGGCCGGAAATTCGCTTGACACCACCATATTTGTGCTTGACACCACCATATTTGTGCGAAAATGCTGATAAACCAAGTTGCTAGTGGCTAAAATAGTTAGAGCATGCGCTCAGGTACTGGTGGATTTAGTGCACAAAGCCCTCGGGCCTATGGCCCTTGGGCTTCAGTGCACTAAATCCACCAGTACCTAAGCTCGTATGCTCTAACTATTACATAACTTCTGCTATCTGCTCCATATTTGAGCTAGTCTACAAAAAATTTTTCATGCTGAGCAGTTCGATTGGGACATGGGATGGCAATCATCTTGTCCGTATTTGAGTGAAGCGGCTGTGTTGAAAGCCACTGAAGCTGCTGCTGCCATCTTCATTTTCTTTTTCAGCATTCTTGCCCGCCATCTTTGTTGAATCCTCATTTTTTTTATGATAAGTCAATTTCGTTTTTCACTTCCTTTAATGTGGGGCAGTTGCTTTATTCAATTATCAAGTTCAACAGAGGTTTCTCTAATCCTATATTTGGTTGAAAATTGTTTTGTGACAGACTGCCTCTAAGCGCACTGCAATTGTGTGTGTGGATGTGCACCTTTTTCTTGCCCCCAACCCCTTTCCATTTGTACAATGAGTAAGTAGTAGCCACTGTTTGTGAGGGGAACTAGAAACTGTGTAATATGGGCTAACATTATTATTATGCTCAATATAATCTGATTTGAGGACATCAATATAGATATTTGAAATGGCGGCTTCACTTACAACCCAGTTTACTAATATTCTCCCAGGAACACTAAAATGTTGGTCTTTTTTTTTTCTTTTTTCTTTACACATGCATGGTATATTATTTATTCCATGCTAGATATCTTCACAATGATATTTTTAGGTACGTGACCCATGACATCTCACAATATCACAAGTGTTATCATGGCTGTATTGAGCAAGCTCATTACCAGCTCATTATAGCAACCAGGCCTGGCCACAAGTTTTCTGGGTTTTTACAGCTATGTACCTTTACTCTAGTGGAGCCTACCCTAGCTAGGTTAGAGCAGCTGCTATAATATCAGCTGGGGTTGTGGGGAGCCCCTAGTGAGTTTTCACAAACTGTACACCATGAGTTACCAAAAAAAAACTACTTCAGTGAAGATATCTAGTGTGGAATAAGCCATTTATTACACTCATCAGAGTGATATGGCTAGATATTTCACTCTCAGGCTATATTTTCACTCTTCTTTGGCTCTTGAAAATAAATTAGCCTGCTCTTGAAATATTTCACCATGTCACACTCTGACTCATGTAATAAGTACTATAATATGTATAAATAGTTACCATATGTATGTATTTAAGGTTGGGCAAGTATAATATAATCTTCTGGTATGTAAATTTGAGTGAAATATTGTTGCTTGTGCAGATGAATCCTTTATTGTGCTGTACAAAGAACTACAATACCGTCATATTTATGCTAAGCATAAGGTGAGTTGCTGGAATGTTTGTATGGGATTGGATTGCACACTACAAGTGTTTTTCAATTACATCGTCTTCAGCCAACCTTGGAGCAGAGGTTCGAGTCCTACCAGAACTACATTGACCTCTTCAATCTTATTCTAGGTAAGAAGCATAATGAACGTGCATATTTTATTAGATCACAGGGTGATACTAAGTTTGTCTTATAGTTGTTCTTTTGGAACACTATAACTGAGGGCTAGAACAGCATATAGACTGTATCTATTACAATTTTCACACAACATCTTGGCTTGGTCCATAATCTTTTCGTTTCCTTCATTATTGCTGTCGCATAAGACAAGAAATAGTCAAAAGCTCTTGCAATTATTATTATACTGTATATACCATGTTTTTGGTGTTTACGTTCTGGATTACAATATATGCAATATTTCTGGTGTTCATGTTATGAATGGTGTATTATTTATTGGGGAATGGTGGAAAGCAGAACAAAGTGTGTAAGGCTAATTAACCCTCAGTGCGCGTGTGCGAGAGGGTTATAGTAGTTGCTTTGTCACGCTCTGATTTTGGAGATTACTGAGAATTAACCGTTGATTTAGATATAAACTTACTCAGGACAAAAATTGACCTTTTATTGTGCTCTTTTTTTTTCTTTTTCGGGCTAATTGTTGAGAAAACATGAAACTTTCAGCTCCGCGTAGGTACCAGCTTTTATGGGTAACGTCCCCTACGGTGTAGTTTGCTTTATGCTCAGGGAAGTTAACGTAGTTGAAAGAAGTCCAAGTTTCGCTTTCAAAGCTTTTTAAGACAGCACTTCCATGTACCCTTTTCATTGTTTGAGCTATATTGATGCCTCATTAAAATAGCTAACAGATTGCTTTGTTCTTTTGGAAGGAGATTGTGTTGTAATAGCTAGGTAGTGTTTAATAGCACTGAGGGTTCGCACCTTTGGTGCTTTATTTTTCATTAGCATCCCAAGTAATTCACTTCTAAGAGGTGAGTATGAAATATATTCACTGTGAATTTGGTAGACAGTTTGAACAAACCATGGTACAAATATACCATCCAGCTTCTGCTTGATCTGGCCCATTGACAGATGACAAATTCTATTAAAGCACACCACGAGTTTACAATCTGTTGTAACTACATGCCAGGGTTGGGGTTGAATACTCCTAAAGTGATTTTGCCTTTTGGAGGATAATAATAATCTATTAGACTTTAAATGAGGCTTTCCCCACACGTTTTTATTACTACCTTGAATTTCAAAAATTGTCAATTTAAACCTTCCTAAAAAAATTCTGAAAAACCTGCATGCTGATATTTTTATTACTGTTTATACAAAATGAAAGGAAATTTAAAATAGAAACCAGCAACACAGTAGTGTTAGATTGATAGTGATTGTGCTTACATGTGCTTTGGGACAAGTTTTACAATGTCTTAACAGTCCCAACTTCATACCACAGTTTGCATCCTCCTAACTTGTTGGTTGTGTGAACTTCGACGAATTTGGATCCTTCACTGCCTACTGTAGTAAGAGATGACAATGCCCCTGGTACAAAGCTAGGATTTTTATCTGCTGGCCATTTAATTACTTTCTTGGTTGTGTCAATTTCTCCTGTGGAGGCAAACAGTTTCTTAAATGCAGCCTCTCCTCTCTGATACACAACAAGGACGGTGTTGTCCCTGAGCAAAGTGATGCTGGGATAGTTGCCCTCTGGACTGTTAGGATGAGAATCAGTAGGAATTTCAAACTGTATTTCGTAATTATGGCTACCAGGTTTGAGCTGAACTTTCCCTAAAATAGTTTTAAGAGAAGAACCACGTTGTCCCTTATACACTACACAACACCATTGTGAGTTCATTGCTACTCTAGGCTGGCGAGCATCTTTGTCTATGAGTGTTTCTCTTTCTTCCCAATAAATCATGCGAGTGGAGTAATTGAGTATGCCAGTTTTGTAGATAAGCGAGTTGTTTTTTATGAACATAAGCACAAGGTGATCTTCATACATGGCAATGACTGGTGAGGTGCCATCACAGACAGTATGATCTCTCTCCCAATTAGTGGGCTTCCTGTCCTCTTTATATTTTCCTACGGTGTACTTAATAACTCCGGAAGCACTACTTGCAAAGGCAGAAGGCTTGGTAGAAAAAGCTATTACCATCATTCTCTCGTCATTAATGGCCACTTGCGGTCCTTCTCCTTCACACTGGTCCAGTTCTTCTTCTATGTCTCTGAAGACTACTTCATTGGTACTAATTGTTGTGCCCAGTCTGCAGAACATGCTTTTCTTCATGAGGTTTTTGTGGTAGACCACCATTACCTCATTATGAGTGTTTCCACTAACTGAGCAATATACTCCATCAGAACAAAAATTAGAGGAGCTTGTCTGAATTTCACTATTGCTGCATGAAGACATTTTGTTTATCCTGCCAAGGTAGGGTAGCATGGGTTCACAGTATAGATGGTGGGAGGATATGATGGGATATGAATATAATTGGTTGTGGTTGCTAGGAATTCATTCAGCTTTCTATCAGTTGATTGGGTCACTGATAATTTCTGTGTGCTCAAGCAATACAGTTGTGAGTGTAATGAATTCACTTGGTAATTACTAAGTGTCAATCATAAATATTTTCATATAAGTGTTAATTGTTTTTACTTTTCTGAGCATTTGAATTGAATAGTAGAAAGTTCGACAGTTTGAATATCAGTGGGTAAAATACTGAAGTGATGTTAAAATGATGAATAGTGAGTACAAAGTCTTAAGTGCGAATGTACATTCCTTTGAAGCTTCTTTATTGTAATTAGGGGTCAAGAACTGATTAAACTTATGACTAACTCATGGAGTTTTGTGGTTTCATTTTTTCTTTATAACTATTGTATTTTTATTGGTTATTTACAGAAATTGATTTCTGGATTTAGTAATGATGTACAATCTTTAAAAAAACAACAACTGGATATAATATATTTTATTATTATTATTATTCTGGAAAGACATTAAGTAAAGAATGAATTTTAAATAAAAGTGGGTGCACAATTATTTACTGAATGCAAAAAGAAAAAGTTCTTGAGTCCATCTAGATAAAACTAAAATTCAGACTTGCTATTGCCGCCGATACAAACTTCGAACTATGAAATAATATAGTTCTTTTTCTTTTTTTCTTTTTTTCTTTTTTTTCCCCGATCAGTTCTGTGATAACGGATGTACAGTTTTCAAGGTATAGTTGTCTCATAAACTGTTATTCAGGCTCAAACAATAAAAATGATTTCAAAGTTGTGTGACAGACTCGCCATGTAAATGTTGGAAAGTCTGTAATTTTGTGTGAAAACTTGCATAATTGCGAAATATTTAAAACTTTTTTTTAGTGTGACAGACATACACGTCTGAATAAGGCTAAAAAAAATTCATCAACCATTATGAATGAATATTTTAGAGCAAAGCATGAATGGAAAACTATGAACTGAAGTTGTTATTTTTGTTTTTTGTTTTTAGATTATTGTTTTCTATTTCCAGCCACTTTCAGGGGATTAACCCTCTTATTACTAGAATAAAAATTTCAAAATAGGTAGGTTTAGTGGATTTTTTTCAATTAGCAATTACTGTAGAAAATATTTGAAGCAAACTTAACATTGTAGGAGTAAAAATTTTAAAATATTGCACAAACCACTATTACTGCTTTGTACTATCATTTGGCTTCCTCCTCATTTTGACTCATTTGTCTTTGTGAATCAGCTGAAATATACATGCACCCAAAAATGACAGGCTATAAGTTGACATGAGAATACGTGTTTGTATCAAATCTTCTCTCAAAAAGCCATTTTTAGTGAACTATTAGATGTATTCTCTCTCTCTTTCACAGGCTTTTTTGTTAGACAATACAGAATTAAAAATATTTGGTCGCCACCGGTAATCGTACCCAGGACTGCTTGCATAAAGCACAAGCGTTCTGCCACTGAGCTATGACAACCAGCCAGCAAACAAACATTCCAATTCTGTACTTATACTGTTAAGGGGTACTGCTATGCTACATTCTCATTCTCAACAGACCAATGGAAATTCTTTTTTTCAAAGATTCTTTTTATTCGTTGAATTTATTTTATTCCACTAATTTACATATCACTTCATAATTTCTTTCTCAGCCTTATTTTACTCATTAGATGTATTCTCTCTCTTTCACAGGTTTTTAAAATTTTTTTTAAACAATACAGCTGGCTGGTTGTCGTAGCTCAGTGGCAGAACACTAGGCGTTATGCAAGCGGTCCTGGGTTTGATTCCCGGTGGCAACCAAATATTTTTAATTTTGTATAGTTTTAAAAAAAAGCCTGTGAAAGAGAGAGAGAATACATCTAATGAGTAAAAGAAGGCTGAGAAAGAAATTATATAGTGTTATTTATTAATATATTGGTGTATGAAATAGAATCTTGGCTGATGCTTCAAATCCAAGTAATTGAAACATAAAGGCACTTTATATTTCACACAAAATTTACTAGTCCTTTTGCAAGATTTCTTTCTTTGTCTTGCAACCAAAACACTGTTAGGTTTCTCCAGCCTGATCTGTCATCATAATCCAACAGCCTCTACACTACTCTTAATTCAAACTTGTGTAACTCTATTCAGGATTAATAGCACGAGTAATGCGATTGAAATAGCACGGTGAAGCCGAGTGCTATTTCACTTGCTTTACGAGTACTATTGACTCCTATTAGCACAGGTTACCCTTGCTATCACTCGCTAATAGTAGGCGAGCTTTTTAAAAAGTCATTTGCAATTGTAGCTAAACTATATCGTTCACTCACTATCTCCTTACTTCAGGATTAGCGTCTAATACCGGTAGAGCTTCTGCGGTAAAGAATAACATTGTCTCCAACTAGAAACTACTCAAACTGTACATTTCCAAGGTTAACTCTGCACGCGTGCACACTTGCCTGTGCTATTTCACTTAGCTACTGAGGTATTTCACTTAGTTTCCACTTAGTTACCGAGGTATTTCAATTAATTACGCGCTATTTCACTTTCCCCATGCGATTTCAATTGAACAGCGATTTTTTCCCATACATTTTTGAATGGGCAACATATGCGCCATACTATTAAGCTTAAAACAGTACTATTTATTACTTGTGACGGACATACGTGTATGTGATGGACGTACACCAAAATGTGTTCATCTGTCATGGCTGTTTATTTACAGTAGAATGCTCAATTGATGTATGATTATACCTGTTATGGAACTAATTGATAATCTCTATGAGCATGAAATATATCCATTGTAGCTTCAAGATAAAGGAAAAGACATTAAATTGTGATGGACGTACAATAAATGAGAGTCTTAAGTAATTCACATCGTATCATAGGGAATATTTAACTATATAAAATACATTTCAACCAGATCCAAAAATTTAAAAATGTGAAATTGGTTGGGGTTTTTTTTGTTTTGTTTTTAACCACTAAAAACATATTGTGATACTTCAAGTAATTAATGAACAAAAAATCAAAATGTCAGTGTAAAAACAAAAAAAAAACAAAAAAACAATGCAATTTTTCATGTTTCACTGTTCCTTGGAAATATCAGGCACTGATGGGTAAACAAAACATAATTGTAAGTTTGTGACACAATTTTAAATGTACACTTTCACGAATAGTTTTAACACTTTCACAGGCAATAGCACCATGTGGTGGTCAATATTTGATCGGCATTTTTTCATTTATATACATGTAGCTGACTAATTGTATTGTTGGCGTTATGACTTCAATCACTATTATGAGCTGACACCTTCATAATTTTTATTTAGGCTGTTAACTCAGTTAGGATTTGTTACAACTTACTAAAAAACACTCACACCAAGCTATAACTTGTTAAAGTTACAATAGGCTCAAACTTATTTTGAAAACTGAGCAAATAATTTTGTAATTTTCAATGCAATTTATTTTTGTGAATTGGTAATTTCGAAAATAGGTGAAACACTCAAAAAAATCATCTTTTCAAACAAACATGATTGTGTCCTATACCAAGTTAACCTACCATCGCCCTAATTGGAATAAAAAATGAATTTGGGTTAAGTTTACAACTGCAGCCCGCTACATTGTAGATTGATAAACAAAAGGAGTCTGATTAGTGGAGCATGGGACAGGGTCAACCATCAAGAAACAACAAAATGTGAGGGTCAACAAACAAATTAATACGTACATACGTCCACACAAACAAATTTGGATGTATTTCTATTCGCAATAATGACAACTTATAAAAATGTTTGAGCGAAAACCTAGAAGATCAATATGGAGGGTGGCTGAAAACAGCAGATTTTGAATGGAATGACTCCACTGCGGATAGACAGAACTGCATACACTTTATCATCTTGTCTGTAGGTTCTGATGAGCCAGTTGATGTGGAGCTTCCTAACCAGTGGCTATGGGACATCATTGACGAGTTTATTTATCAGGTATGTAAGTAGGGTGTGTTTAGTTACTATTATATCTATGTAATATGCTTGTGTGTAAGTAACGGCGACGATGACCGACGACAGTGTGTGTATTCATGTGCTTAAATGGTTTGGTAAAGCATAGCTTTACCTGAATGAATGGGGTCATGTTCAGTAGAAGGCAATTCGTTGTACTATAAGTGGGTGGAATAGGCAAGGGAAGGCGGCGTAGGTTTCAACAAGGAAGGCCTAAAGTACGAAAGAGAAGGCAAAAGAGCGACTAAAAAGCGGGTGAAACCTGTGAGGAAAGGTGGTGTAGGTTTCAGAAAGGAAGATGAAAGTACAAAAAAGAAGAAAGTTTCACAAAGCGTAAGTCTACAATCATGATAGAAGGACAGAGAGATTCAGAAGCAGGAGAGATAGACAAAGGAAGAGAAGGGACTCCATGACTCAAAAAGAAAGATCTGAAGAAAAGAAATGAGGGGGATAAGAAAAGCCGAGATAGTTCAGGAAAAAGAAAAGCCGGAGAGGGAAACTGATGTAACCTTAACCAATGGTAGAGAATGATAACAATGAACAAAAATGACTTATGCTACTACATTCTTACTTTGCAGTACGTCAAGCGCCACTGTGTGGTGGTGTACTTGCTAGTTATTATTGGCGAGCAAGTAAAGTGAGCCAGATACTATCAGGGGTAACACAATAGAAAATCAAAGCTATTGTTAATAACAGTATTGCTCTGACTTAAAAATCCATTGTCCAATAGTCAAGTTACAGAAAATATACATTGTAAGTCTGGTATTGTATGTGTAAAAGTGTTGTTTCTTACAAAAATACCCAACTGGTCGTCTTAAATATGCCGGTGAAAGGGTTAATATATTAATATAAAATTTTTGTTTTAAGATTTTTGTACCATCATGACAGATATGAACGTTTAAGTTTTTTTGTTTTGTTTTGTTTTTTGTTGTTGTTGCTTTTTTGTTTGTTTTTTGTTTTTTGTTTTTTCCTGTGAGAACATTTAGCAATTAAACGGAAGTATTCACTATTATGCAAAAATAATATTATATTAGTCCATGCGGAAAAGAGTTAAAAATTCAGATTTACTGTGGCTAAGAAGCTAAACCAGTGATCTAGAACTGCTACAGAGTTCAGAAAGAATACACAGTGTATTCACCATCTATTTAATAAATTAGGAACTTCATACTATTAAAAAAATATTGGGCGGACTAATTTCCCAACAGCTCAGTGTTCCGGTAGTCACATTTTTTTTAATAGTACAACATGTAAATTTCCCATTCAAAAATGTATTGGATAAAATCGCTGTTTATTTGAAGTTGCATGGGGAAAGTGAAATAGCATGTAACTAACTAAAATAACATGGAAACTAAGTGAAATACCTTGGTAGCCAAGTGAAATAGTACGGGTAAGTGCATATTCGTGCAGCTCTAGCCTTGGAAACGTTCAATTAGATTAGTTTCTAGTTGGAGACTTCGCCATTCTTTAGCACAGAAGTTCTACTAAGATGAGCCATAGGTTGAAAACGAAATTCCAGAGGAAGCTAATCCTGAAATACAGAGATAGTGAGTGAACGATACAGTCTAGCTACAGCGCAAATGATTTTTTTTAAAGCTGGCCTACTATTAGCAAGTAATATCATGAGTAACAGTGTTTCATCCAGACATTCTTGCAAGGGGGGGCAAAATAGAGTTTTGAAAATGTAAGGGGGGGCGGGCGGCACTGGTCACCATGGGAGTGAAATAGAATTATTGGAAGGCCTATGTCCTACATTAAAAAAACATAATCTTATCTAATGAGGTCTGCATATGTCAGATCCTGACAAGTTAATTCAGCTACTCATTTTCACCTCCACCGTCTAGCAATTTTCAGTCAACTGTGACATTCACTATTTAGATGCTTTTCACACACTATTCAACTCTGACTCTCACCTCCCCTTAGGTTTATCACACGTTGATTCACACTTACGGTTGCTGGCTGGCTATAAAAAGGCCAGCCCTCAGCTCACCGTAGCAGTTGTTGAGTTTTGATCTATACAGATTCTACAACTTCCAGAACCAGAACTCTAAGCACTCGTAGTCCCTGACAGCTTAAGATAGTCTCAAATGGATATTCGCTCTTTCTTCTGTGGTGCAAGCTCTTCAAAGTCACCTGGCCACTCAAGTAGCAGTGACACAGAAGATAAAATTGACAGCAATCAATCTGATACTGAGTTTTTGGAGCCAAGTCCTGCCAAGAAAAGATTAATTGTCCATGAGAAGCATGCAAAGGAAAGATTAACTACACATGAGAAAAGCAAGAAAATCACTGCAAGCAGTCGAAAATACAACAAAAAATGGGAAGAGAGCTTCAATTGGCTGATGTTTGATAAAAATTTCCAAGGAGCTTTTTGTAAGGTTTGCAGGAAGAGAGGAATTTCTCTTCAAAGAACAGGAGGAACATGGATCTCAAAACCTTTCACGAACTGGAAGAAGGCAATAGAGAAGATGAAAATTCATGCAAAGAGTGATATTCACCTCCTATCATGTGAAGCAGAGATGGCTGCAGCTACAGCACTACAAGAAGGGTCAGTCATTCAGCAACTCCAACAAATTAATGATGAGGAAAAGTTGAAGAACAGAATGGCCATTAAAGCTCTAATTCGTTGCACCCATTTTCTAGCTCGTCGCCACATTCCCCACACAACAAATTTTGATGAACTTATTGATCTAATCGTAAGTTGTGGTGCAGAAGATTTAAAGGGGTTCCTTGAAAGAGCTAGATTAAATGCAACCTACACATCTAAAGTTGCTGTTGTTGAATTTGTTGAGGCAGTTGGCTTATGGGCTGAAGAATGTTTACTGAAACGGCTTCGCCAAGCTTCCCATTTCAGCATAATGGCAGATGAGTGCACTGATGTGACGACCACAGAAGAGCTTTCAATTTTCTTCCGCTGGGTGAACATGGACGGTCAACCTGTTGAGCACTTCTTGGATATAGTTCCATTGAAAGCTACTGATGCAAAGACTATTTATTCTGCCCTTGTTGAATTCATGAAAGATAAAAACATACAGATTAGCAAGCTGGTGGGTATGGGATTCGATGGAGCAGCTACTTTCTCTGGGAAACACAATGGTGTGCAGAGTCTCCTGAAGAAAATTTCACCTCATGCACTTTTCGTACACTGCCATTGCCATTTGCTACAGCTAGCATGCGTTCAAGCAGCTAATGCTACCAGTGGGATAAAACATGTGTACATCACACTCACCACCCTCTGGAAAATTTTCCACTATTCTCCTAAGCGAGCTGAGAGTCTCAAAGCAGTACAGCAGGTGCTCGACTTACCTGAGCTGAAAGTTGTGAAACCATCAGATACTCGCTGGCTGTCCCATGAACGCTGTGTGAAGGCAGTCAAAGCTAGCTACAGTGCAATTGTGACTGCTCTAAACAATATCTATGAGCAGACACATGCACCTGAAGCTCTAGGTATCAGTAAAGCCTTATGTAGGCCCTCAACTTTAGTGGCCATATACCTCCTTGATTATGTTCTGCCACAAGTGGCGAAGTTGAGCAGAGCTCTCCAGACTGAGAGAATAGACTTGACAGCTATCACCCCTCTTGTTGATGCCACTCTCAATACACTTGATGATGCCATGTTACCTGCTGCTAACTGGGTATTAGAACTGATGGATGCAAAGAATGAGATCGAAGAAGTCACTGACATCACGTTAACCACGGAAAGCATTGCTACATTCCAAGGACAAGTGGCTGAACCGTTTATCAGGATGCTGAAGGCAAACATATCCAGCAGATTTATTTCACAAGATATTGTCTCCTCATTTGGCATCTTTGATCCGAAGAAAGTGCCAGCTGCTGACTCTTCTGACTTCCATACATATGGTGAGGACTTAATAGATGTACTATTAGCTCACTATGGTGCAGAGCTGCCTGCTAAGACTGCTGGTGGAGATGAATACACCAAAGAAGCTCTTATTTCCCGCGAAACCCGAGAGGAGTGGAAAACATTTCGAAGCTACTTATCGAAGAAGCCGAAAGGTAACCTGCACTTGCAGTTGAAAGAGCTCACCACAAGTGATATGCTTAGTGAAATTTTTCCAAACATTAGCACCCTGGCAAACATATGTCTATCTATCCCTGTCAGCACTGCTTCAGTGGAAAGGAGCTTCTCCAAAATGAAACTAATTAAAACACGAATTCGAAATCGAATTGGGCAATCACAATTATCCTATTTGCCATGGAGACACCCGAGACGCTCTCATCTACACAATTAAATGACATTATTACAGTATGGAACAAAAAACCTAGACGAATTGCTGTGTCAATATTGTTTATTATTAATTTGGTTTACATTTTTCTCTTAATAAATATCGGTTCTTTCAAAAGGGTGGGGGGCACTTAGAATCCAAGGGGGGGCATTTAGAACCCAAGGGGGGGCAAATGCCCCCTTTTGCCCCCCCCTAAATGAAACCCTGAGTAACCTGTGTTATTTATATCTGCCATTTTTTGGAATGTTATGTCACAAATGTGACCGGCTATGAAAAAATTGACCGTTGTGACAATTTTGGCTGATTTGGACGAAGGCTTCTTTGGAAAAAAAAAAAGGGTTTTAGTTATGGCAGTCTAGCGTTCAAATTGTACCCAGCTGAATTTGGATAATGTGGGTCGCCGTTTCTATGATAATACCTGCAGAAACTTAAAGAAAAAATGGCCGAAGGAATAATAGCTTACAGCAAAAACTCTAGCTTACCGAGTATGACTAGCAGGTAAAGCCTAAAAGCTTACCAACTTTTTTCACGAAGTCTTGGAGGAGCAGTAAGCCATAATTACGCACAAAAACTCAGGCTGTGAGGTCGACCTTTCCCGATAATTCTTTCGTAATAGTATAACGGTCCGTGAACGGAAATCACTCATAAAACTTTAAACGTGATTTTCTCTTGAGTTTAATTTTTGTGATGGAGCTAACCGCGTGGCTTTCTGAGTGTTTGTATAGCCCGTGGAGACACTCCAAGCTAAAGAACGAACGGTAAGCACTTCTGACCCATTAAAAACTAGAGGATTACCGAATAAAATCTATTTTTTAAATTTTGTCACAACAGTCGGTTTTCTCATAGCCGGTCACAAATAATGATGGACATGTACACAAAATTTTGCTACACAATGGTTTTCAAGGGGAAAAGTCAATATTTCTAGACTTACTGTGTATGTAAAGGGTACAAAATATCTTTACTATGTAAGCAAAAAGTTTTGAAATATTAAATGAATGTAGGAGTATGTGACAAGGTCTGTATTGTGTTGTATGGTCACACTTACACCTACATTTATGTTTCCATGACATACACATCACACTTCTCTAATCACTTACAATAATCTATGCTGGTTTGTGTCATTCCAACCTTATGCTAAATTAAGACCTAATAGTTTATATGTCCATACAATTCGTGAAGATTTGTTTGTTCTATTAGTTTCAGAGTTTCATCCAATTCAGAGGGAAGCTGAAGAGCCGTTCATCAGATGAAATCACTAAATTGAAAGAAGTCCCAAATGTTTGGAATATTCACAGCATCCTCAATGTTCTCTATTCCTTGGTTGATAAATCCAACATAAACAAACAGGTTTAAAAATTGGGTATATAGGGCTTTTGTGGTGGGCATTTTTTTGTAGTACATGAACTGTTACTATATTTGTAATATCGCTATTGAACATGGGTGTAGGATAGTGTAAAATATGTAGTATGTATAATGTGAATTTTGACTTGTGTTAGGAGACACAGTGATAGAGACTTTATTTTCACTAGCCCCTGGCTCGTGAAAATATATCTGACTATATCACACTTGGCTCAGTATTATTTGTGTGTATCATAAACTTCGTTCACACCATTTAATCAGATAGCTTAATTTACGGTGTAATAATTTCATACCCACCTCTTAGGAAGTGAATTTTTTTTTTTTTTTTTTTTTTTTTGTCACTTATCCCAAGTTTTAGCAACCAAGCATGTTATGAACCAAACTTTGGTAGCAATTATTACTTGAACATTAGAAAAAAAATTGGCATTTCGTGGGGCCATGATACAAGTCAGTGGCACTACTCTTTTCAGTCGATTTAAGATTTACACTACCCTCAGACTTTTGGCCATTGGTTGTGTAAATCATGTATTGACCTCCACCTTATGATGTAGCCTATACATTATACGTTTATTATTACTTTTGTTTAGTTGGAGGCATATTATGCTGGGGAAGACCCAGCATCTGTAGCTGGAGAGTTTGGCAATCATTCCTTGTACAAGAATCTGGGGTACTTTAGCCTCATAGGACTTCTTCGACTTCATTGTCAATTGGGTGACTACTATCAGGCTCTGCTTGCTGTGGCTAATGTACAGCTCTCTAAGAAAGTGCTGGCCACTACACGCGTGCCAGCTGGTCAAATCAGTCTCTATTACTACGTGGGGTTCTGCTATCTCATGATGAGGAGATACAAGGTATGTGTGAGATTAATTACACGAGTTCCCAGTTCTAAGATCCCCTATTGTGTCGTCATTACTCCAATTTTCATTTTTTATCACCTTTTTATCAGATTGGGGTTTGTAACTTTAAATACAGAATATTCATAATATACCACAATGTTTATTGTTATGGAACTTGGTACTATTGGTATTTGTACAATTTAGGACACTGTTCGGACATTTTCGAATATCATAGTGTTTATTCAGAGAGCAAAAAGTCATTTTCAACCGAAGTCATATCAACATGACATGGTAAGGTTCTAATCAGTGTTATGGGATACAATCTTGTACTTCTGGCTATTTCAAATCTTTTTATTATTATAGGTTGTCAAGCGAAATGAGCAGATGCTGAATATAGTGGCCATGGTACTCACGTTATATCCTCAAGTTAGTACTAGGATTCTGTGTGTAATCATATCATATATATACTGTATATGTAATTCTAGAATGTGGATGAAGTTGTAAATTCACAGCTTAGGGAGCAAAGATTTCAAGACAAATTAGCTCGTTTGCAGAATCGTGATATCAAGGCTTATGAAGAAATGTTTTTGTATGCCTGTCCAAAATTTTTGTCTCCTATTCCACCAGACTATGAAAGTCTTCCTGAAAACTACAATAAGGTAATAGTGGTTTGACAAAATGCACATATATGAGAAGAAAAAGTGACATTCCCTCTCTCTCCTTTTTTCTTTCTTTCTCTGTCTTCTCAAACTGTCCCCCTCTTCCCCTTTTTTCTTCGTCAAACGTTTACAGTTTTCTTTTTATAATTCTACCTTTCCTGTTCTCTTTCTTCCTGAGCCAGGAGGTTTATTGATGCCATCTCAGCTTTTTTTTCTTCTCTTCCTCTAAGTCTGTCCCTTTTTCAGTCCCTGTTTCTTTCTGCTTTAGCTTTTCTGCCATTTTGCCTCCCTCCCTCCCTCCCTCCCTCCCTCCCTCCCTCCCTCCATAGATGTCCAGAAACACCGTAAATTGTCCATCCCATCCCACAGTCCCATGGGACAGTGGGACATTCCATGAGATGTCCACCTGTCCCTCTACAGATGCGTGTGTGTCCCACTGTCCATCCCGTCTCATGGGACAGTGGGATTGTCCATCGCATCCCACGGTCCCATGGGACAGTGGGACATTCCATGGGATGTCCGCCTGTCCCTCTACAGATGCGTGTGTGTCCCACTGTCCATCCCATCCCATGGTCCCATGGGATGTCCACATGTCCCTCTTACAGACAGATACTCCCATTGTTCATTCCATTCCACGATCCCATGAAAGTATTGTCACAATGAACACTTAGAGTCACGCTAGAGCGCACGTGCTTGTGGCGCGATTAGCGTTAGATTAGCGGAGCGCCAAAGGCGTGACGACACACTTTGACAAGCCGACTGAGCGAAGCGAAGGAGGTGTCATGCTAGGTTTAATACGCAAGAAAGGGTAATTGTTGACAAGGTTACAAGTATGATACAAATATTAATAAAAACCACTCATTATCATTACAAATGTTACACACAATCTATTTCACAGACCCATGGGACCGTGGGATGGGATGGACAGTAAGATATTCATGTGTCAGTGAGAGGGACAGGTGGACATTCCGTGGAATGTCCCACGACCCCATGGGACCGTGGGATGGGATGGACAGTTTGACACATGCATCTGTAGAGGGACAGGTGGACATCCCGTGGAATGTCCCACGATCCCATGGGACCGTGGGATGGGATGGACAGTAGGACACATGCATCTGTAGAGGGACAGGTGGACATCCTGTGGAAAGTCCCATGTGGCTGTGGGATAGGATGGACAATCCCATGTAATCCCACGATGCTATGGGACCGTGGGATGGGATGGACAATTTACGGCATTTCTGGACAGCCCTCCCATTTTGATATTTTTTATCCATGATGTGTTGACTAAATTCTTAAATAAGTTATCACTGCATGCACATTTAAAGCTACATTCTCTCGTATGAGTAGGCAATATGGCATCTACTAAAATCTTAGAATATATAAAGCTTTAATATATGTCTTGGTATAGGAAGAAGTAAACTTATTTGTTAGGATAATCGGTACATTGCACTGTTGTTTTTTTTGTTGTTGTTTTTTATCTGAAATTGTTTATTTGTTTCATTAGGAGCCCACCAATTATCAGTGTACAATATTTACGAGTGAGATAGAGCACCAACTCATCATTCCTGTGCTGAGGAGCTACCTCAAGTTCTATACTACTATGCCCATCTCTAAGCTAGCAGCATTTATGGACGTAGTAAGTACTCACATATCATCTAAATGTATGTATGTGTACTTGTTAAAATAGAAGTTTTGATGTGTTTCTACCAGTATTTAAATGCAGTGTTACTATATGTATGTAACCCTTACATTTTTAGTGTACTTTGTATAATAGCCATTGACTGTGGTTATAACACCATATATATTTTATTTCTTGTTGCATAAACTTTAAATGTTTCAGAAGTTTATATATATAGTTAAATAGTTTTGAAACAAAAAAAAGGCTGATTTTGGTTATTTGACAGGTACTAAGTACATGTTAACTACAATAGAACAGTTGAGCTGTAGCCATTACTTGTGCATAGTATAACTTAACAGTAAGTTTTACATATACCTCCTGTAACTCCTAAACAAATTGTAATCAGTATAAAATCTTCAGCACACAAGCAGCCAGTAGATTAAATCAAGAATACTTAATTTAAAGGGCTTGACTTTTGAAGCTGGCCTCATTTTAAAATTATTCTGAAGATCGGCATCACTGGTGGTAAGTGCTCCTTTACCTCCAGGGTGAGGGGGAGGAGAGAAGCAGTCTATGATGGGGTTAGCACTTTGTATACTCTTTTTCTAGTAGTATTCTTGATATTGTTTAGCGAGTGAATTGACCTGCTTTATTAAATCCTTTTATTAATAGCAAACTTTCTCGTTCTAACAGCCAATAACATATATTGGCTGTTAGAATGAGAAATTTTGCTATTGTTATAATTATTTCAGCCGAGAATGGCTGAACCTACATAATAATTGTTAATTTGTTTGTATAAGAACAAATCTAGCAATATGCACTTTACTAAATGTTATTTGTGTTTATGAAATTGAGGTGGGTTTCAGCTGTAACAAATGTGTGGATATACAATTGATAGAATTTGTAAAACACTAAATAGTGTGTTTGAGTTGAAGTTCAGTTTATTTTTATCTCATGGACAAGATTAATCGCCTTGGTTCCTAGAGTGGCTTGGATAGATCTTCTGAGGTTGTTGTAGTTTTCACTGCTAAATTCAGCCAATGTGACAGAGTAATATAGCGAGATGTGGTCTGATGGCCACATAAACGACAAAAACCTGCATAGACAATACAAAGAAAAAATTGCTGGCCACTTGTTATTAGAAGATGTCTTAATAAGCAACTAAGCTTTGTCATATTTAGTATTTAGGTGCACGCTTTATATCATAATCACTGATACTAAAAATATTTTGTTTTTTGTTGTTGTTGTTTTCACAAATAAAACGCACCCTACTTACACTCTGCTTATCATGAGTTAACAAAGTGAAACATTATACAAGGTATTGTGATTTCAATACGGCATACATGTAGCGTTTTAATAGTACATGTGACATGGGATATAACTGACTACTATTTGATGAAAACTTTTTGGGCTTTGCAAAGCAAGCTACATAGTTTTGAGGTATAACTAAGTGCTTGTACTTTTGTTTACTTTATCTAATTCAGTCATGATGGACAAAAAGTATCTTGAAAAGCCACATTTCTACATTAGGGAGCTGTAAAAAAAGGAGAATGCACTTTTATATGCTGACACTGCACTTAAATTAGTAGAAGAGAAACTAATTTTTGTCATAAGAGTTGTTTTTTGTTTTTCTTTTGGTTCATATTAAAAATACAGTATAAACCCTCTGTATTTAGCATAGCTAGCTTACTATTTTTGCCAAAATTCCTAATATTGGAAGATATTTAAATGTATAAAAGTTTTATGTACATATGCGTCTCTTATGTACAGCATATATCTCTTGCCTCACTTGGCCAATATAATATGACATAGCCATCCTTCAAACCATATTAATTACCTTTCTACTGTCGTTTGTGCATGATAATAGAAACCTCCAAATACTATTATTGCTTTTCCTGGCTGGCCTCTTGTAGCTGGCATTATTTGGAAGTTTGCTACATTGGTTTCTGTGGTAGCACTGCCAGAGTTACTGAGGAAACACGTTACTCTCTTGTCAAAGTCTTGAAGTGATTGCCAGACAGTCAGCAATTTGTTGAGAATCTGTTTTTATTATACACTTTTAGTCACATACAGTATAGATTCTTAACTATAATCTTACCTCTTTCTGTGTTTCCTGGCATGTAGCAGCCAGTGAGGTATAGACAGCGCTGCTCAGTTTGAAATGGGTTTCTTTAGAATCATATTTTTCGAAGCTAATTGGTTCAAATTTCCAAGTAGTTTTATGGAGCATGTCAAAGTACACTTTATACCAATCTTGGAAGTATGTGGTTCGATCATATTTTTTATCAGCTATTTGTTCAGCATAGAGAAGGCTATCCAAAATATCCGATTTTTCTTGAGCTGTGAGTTGACTTCCAAAACTTATCAAGCTACCACCATTAACATATCCTTGTTCTTGAGTATTAGTGGTAAAGTATCTAGAACTTCCTTTATCAACAACATTTTCAGACCTGTTTCTCGAGTCTTCTGAATAAATTTGTTTTAGTAAGCTTCTACTGTACACTTGACCTCTCACTAATAGTATGAAGCTGATAACTAATAGAAATCTTTCCATCACTTATCTTTGGTAACATCTACTCCTTATTCAGTTATATGCTTAACCATTTATAGTTGTATTTGAGTAACTCTTATTTGGAAGTTACCCTGCAGATTGTCACACATTGTTTTAACAGACTATTAGGATGTTTTATCATGTGATTAACATATTATTAAGAAATATTACCAACATGTGTGCATATATAGTGACACGTACTCACATAATACAGAGTATTTGGAGTAAGTAATGAAAGATTTCCTATTTTTCCTTTGAGCCAGTGCTGTCTTTGTTCCTGTTTTGCTCTTGTCAATATCTGATTTTAGTATTAGTGACTACCAATTATTGATACATACACTGCAGTGATTTTTCACACATAACAATCTGGGTCTGTTCATTGACATTTCTTTGTGTTGTGTTGAATTTCTAAGTACAAACTCTTTGACTAAACATTGACTATCAACAACAAGTACATATATCAGTTTTGGCACTTTCAGGATGCTGGCTGCCTTGCTGCATGCTAACGTAGTGTTTCCAAATTAGGAAAGCTGACCTGCAGGATATATCAAACAGCATATCCAAATATTCATTCTGTTAAAATTTGGAAAGCTCCACCTACTCTATGAATGAGATGTGGCATTTATTTAAAAAACCAACGTGCTTGTTGATATTAAAAATTATTCTTAATTACTTTTTTTCTTTTTTCTTTTTTTGTTCTATTCTTGCGCCTGGTGTTCTTTTAGGATGAGGGAACACTTCAAGAAAATCTGCTACGTTTCAAGGTAGGTTCAATTATTATATTAGTATTATTATTGTTATTATTGTTGTTGTTTTCTAGCATTTAACTAGAGGTTTAGTGTCCACTACTAAAGGTACACAACATCTTAGTGGAGAGTTACAGTCAGCCTCTGATCTTGACTTCTACATTGATGGGGTGAGAATCTTTCATGTTATTATTTCTTGTAGACTCCAAGCTATTTATTTTTATTTAGGAAATGTTACACATAGCTGATACCAAACTAGCTCGTCGCTATGGAGAATTTTTTGTAAGACAAATTCACAAGTTGGAAGAGGTGAGATGATACATATGGTATCGCAGTTGCTCCTTGTAAACTTTTCCCTTATTTGTATGTAGCTTTGTGTATCCAAGTAACGTATCATCACCTTGTTGAATCTGCGTGCTTGTGTTGATGGTTACTTGTAACTTAATCACAACATTGTGTAATTTTTTCTTTATGATCTTTTTAAGTATCATAATATATATTTAATTGACTTCTGTTAACTCATTGAGAAGAAAATTGTAGTTAATCATTTGTTTTCTTTATATCACTAAGGAGGTAAATAGAGATAATCTATTGTGAGAGGAGGCATACATGTGCCTACATCTTCTAGGAGGCGCAATGCTCTCTTGCATTCAGTCTAATAGTACTTGAATTTGTGTGATAGTGACTTAATGGTTGTACTAACACAGTATACATAAATATAATATTAGCTATTATGAAGAGGACTTCGGCAAAAAGTGAAATTGTTGGGCTAAGTTTTGTCACAATGAGAAAAAATTGCTATTATCATGAAATTTGAAGATATTCCCTCACTTCACTATCAAAAAATTGCTATTATATTATTAGTTCCCACTAGGATATGTAGAGCTAAATTGTGATAGTGATCATTTCTCATTTTGGTGTTCAGAGGTAATTATTGATCTCGTAAACAAAAGAGCTCTGGGGATGGTACAAAAAAATTTTATAGATAATTTCAATATACTTAAAGTGCAGTTTACAAATTTGTTAAGTTATACTTTGGTCTTGAAATTGTTTTTCTCTTCTCTAAGGAAACGCATAGCCTCCACAGCATCTGTGCATTGGGCGTGTCTCTGAACACTGGGTTCCCTGAACACATACATCTCAGTTCATAAAAGATATTTATTTTTATTAACAGAATACATTTCCTACCCGACTCGCATAAATGGATTGTAGCTTAGTTCTTCTGCAATAGTAGAAGGAACAGTTGGAAGGTTATGTTTTCTTTGGGCCTACAATTCATCACAGCAACAAGCTAACTACATTTTAGCTTTAAAAATAATAAAGCACCCACCTTGGCCCAAATAAGCTTGTCCTGAATCGTCTTGTTCTCAGGCTCAACATTCATTGCAAATAGAAGATTGCTGACAGTATATTCATGACCACAAAAGACTTTCTGGAAAAGTATAGCCCCAAATAGTATGTAGCTTGTGATCAGCCTTTATAATGTGATCCTAAATTTCAAATGTTACTTACAGTATCTTGAGGTAATCCTGAGAGCACCTCACACAGAGCATGATACATTTGCTCAGGGCTTCCTTCAAAAAATCTCCCACATCCTCCCACGAAAAGAGTGTCGCCAGTAAAAACTGCCTTGTCCTCTTTACCACTTGTGACATAGTAACAAATATGGCCAGTTGTATGACAGGGAGTTTCATAGCAAGTCACTTTGAGTTTACCTATCTAAAAGAAGTTTTATGTGATGGTTATTTCAACGTAAGTTCTCATAGAGACCCACCTAACTGTCCCCTGACTATTTTTTTCGTCGCAATATTATATATATCGTGCATCACTACTTGTCTCTGACAAGTGGTCAATAAAAATCTCCCACAAAACCGCAATTTAGACAATGCCTATAGAATTTTTAGTGTATCACGCAAATCATCAATGAGATATTCTGCATTCTATCACTCATGTAGTCTCCTATAATAAGACTACAATAATTCATGAAAATCTGTCCATTCAGATATTTTATTTGAAAGTGGTTCACCTACTTTCTAGAATGTGAATTATGATGTATTTCTGAGAAGTATCTAGTTAGAGTGAGAAACGAGGCAATTCACATAGTTATGTTAAATTCAAAAAAGAGGAAGACTTTGTTAGTTTGCTATAAGAGAATGATACAGGGCTCAGACAATTGATAGCAGAGAAGATGAAAATGTGTGCATTGGCATGAGCACTGGTATGATGAGACAGGGAAAAGTCACCATCACAGAGGAGATGTGGGATGGTTTTGGGAAACTTAGAAATGGTAAAGTAAAGCTGATGTTGCATCTGGAATCTTGCCTGAAATGACAAAATTCATAAGGAGACTATCATGTCCGCATGAATGCAAACCTGGGAGCTAAAAGATCTTCATTAAGTGTACAAGCAGACTAGCAGTAAGTTTGGCTGAGTGGAGAGATACATATGACAGTGTGTACCTAATGGTCATCAGAGTGTTGGAGATAATGTAGCATCAGGAGTTAACATAGTCCCAAGGCTAAAAGGCCAATATATCAATTTAGCCAACCACTAGAGTGACATAGCAGCTGAGGCTACTATACAAGTCAACAAAATAAAGTGTACGGTTTGCCTTAGGAAGCTTATAAGGGAGGGTAAAAAAAGAAGGAAACCTAATAGCGACCAATGTAAAGCCAGTCAGTGCCATTTCTGTCTCTTGGTCCACAGATGCAAACTAGGAAACTATTATCACTTGTCCTGACTGAGGACCTGTTGCCTAATTAAAGCAAGAATGTATTACAATGCTAGAGAACACAACAGAAGGAAGAGAATTAAAGTTAAATAGCTCGTGAAAAAGTGTCCAGGAATTAAAGTAGCTATAAGATGTGTATGTGTGCATACATACAATATATGATATATTGTTTGTATATCATTCAATCTATACAATATAATACACTTGTGTGTCGTTGGTAACAACGACAATAGTGTGTATATTCATGAATAATTCATGCCCGGAGCCCGATTGGTAAAGCATCACATCAAGCTGAATGGGTAACGTGTCATCACATTCTGTAGAAGGCAACTTCTGATCCTTACCATCACATACACTATTATTATGCAGATTTTCCAAGTAAAATTATAAAAACGGCTGTCCACTCTTGGTCAATATAGACAAGCGTTGAGCAAAGTATAACTGTGTGAGGCTTTTGAGATTTCCCTGTGAAGGCTCATGTGACCATTGCATATATTTAAGCTTGTGCAGATTCTTGTGTTGTTGAAGAACTGAATACATGAAGTAGCAAGGATAGAAAAAAATTTAAAACTATGAATCAGACTTACGTATTTAGCTATAGATTTAAATCCTAAATTTGACATTACATTGTTATACATGTTGTGATCACATATTGCCACCCTTCGGTCCCATAATTTAAAAAGTTATTACATCAAGAGCCACTTCATGGCAGGGTATTGCTAGTCATCTATTATGGGAATGCCTTGGTACTTACATTAAATTGTTGCCCATTAGAAACTTGTTTGTTCTGTGCATCAATCCTCTTGTCATTGCCACAGAAAGTGAGGCCAGGCTTGGATGAACACAATTCTTTATTACCACCAGCATGATCCCTAAATGTAATAAAATACACTCAATTGTTTCCGTATGGAAAATTTTTTGCAAAACTTCCAGGAACAATACTAACTATTACCTAATTTCATGTGAGTATTTCACAATTGATTACAACTCTTTATGCTCAGTATATACTCGATGCTATTGAATACTCTCACTCAATTAATGACCCTAGTTGGTGAAAAATAAGTCCATATAACAATTATTCCAGCAAAAATTTCTGCAAAATGTATTTACTATAAAAAGTGTACTTGGTTTCGTTTTGCTGCATTCTTGGTACAAATAATAAAAGTCATAGGTTTTCTTTCATAGCTAAAGAACCATGATATATCACTTTTTATACCACATATACCACAGTTGTTGTGGTAACAGCCATGAATTAAAATGTTATTCCCCAGTAGTATTCCCCCTCCAATTCCTTGAAGAAAAAAATATTTTTGTACCACAAAGATTATATACATTGCACACAGAAGAATTTTTTTTGTTGACAAAATCAAGTGAGATACACAAATAAATATGGTATGTGTATATGGTACTAAATCACGAATGCTTTAGCTATGAAGGAAACTTTTTCTATGCTTTTTTTTACTTGTATGAAGTTTTCTTTGCAGACAGTTATTCCATCCCTGTGTTTTGGAGTCCTAGTATTTTCTACAGTGATTTTGATGTCATAACATGTCTCCAGTTTTTAAAGAAATTCCTTTTGAAAAATAACCCACTTTGGCAATAGCTCTTATCTTATGCTTAGTTGTTGTTGTTTTTGCTAACTAACAAAAAAGTAACCAGATTTTACACTCAAATTAGTGCCCCCATGAATTAAACCATGATAAGTGATCCATAATATTAGATGCAACTTACCATACTTTGTCCAAAAATTTCTTCTAAGTTACATTTTAAAAATATTCTTAGTGGTAGCAAATTATGTTCAGTCCCAGGCAATTTTGGAGGGCGATATCAGATATCATGGCAGTTACTAAGCTATTATGGTATATATAATATATATACATATATATAATATATATATATATTATATTATATATATATAATATACAATACATATATATAATATACAGCAGAAATTCAGATATCCTAACTTCAATTATCTCAACACTTCAGTACCGAACACCCAAAATCTAATATTAGCACATGCAGACAGGGAGAAATGCTTGACCATACCCCTTCATTAGTATTTAATAATACATTTTCTATGGGAAGACCTCGCGGTCCTCAGTGTTCGGATAACTGAAGTCCTACTGCCTATTACTATTTTAAATCAGCAGAACCTTACCAGTGATGGTGAGTTGTTAGGACAGTCGTTAAATTAACTTTAGCATTTGATTCAGCTTCAATTACCTACACATGACACACACACAAGTAAAATCTTACAGGAATTAGCCAAAAATATTTCAACAAAAAATGTGTTCACAGTATTTATTAATGAGACAATTACTACTATTGTTTCCTAAGTGAGTGACACATGTGTAATTAAAGAAAAGTGCAGAGTTTATTTTATAGTATACCATACATGCACGACAGATCTGTGACATCATTGGGTCATGTGCTTTCAGCACATCTGCATTGGCTTAAGCATCAGTATTCTTTGTTGTGAAACAAATAGTAATGTCAGTCACACACTACCCATGACAAAGTACTTCTGCAAGTATTCTTTGCACCATACTTGCACTCAGTTGTGTATTCTGCGTTCCCTGGTTAGCAATTTGTCTATATTCTACACACATTGTTTGTGCTAAGAAATATACACTCAAAAGTTAAACGAATCCTGCACATGCATGCATACAGCAGTAACTGCCAAGTGTTCAATACATAGTAGTTAAATAAAAATAAAAACAATACCAGTATAATAATAAAAAAGTGAATATACAACATAAAGTGCCAAGGGAAGCCATAGCATGATAAAACACACACACACTATGGTGCATGTATACTGCATGCACTATGCTCCACCTGTCTTTACTATAATCTGATCTCCCACTCACGAAGTGAAGAGGCGTGCCTAAGATCTGTAAAAATGGTTTGCCATGGTACAAAATAGCGGCTACTTAAAAATCTTATTGAAAGTGAAGCATACATTATGCACCCAAAGAAAGAGGTGCAGTCTGAAGAACATAACCTTCAGTGGTTGGAGATATCAATCAAAGGTCTCTTAGTGCCTCTATTTTGTGTATTGAGTGATTGGCATTCTCAGGTAAGGTCAGTATTATTATATAACTTACACTCTGCGGATGTACTGGATCAACAATAGCTGCTTCTTGTGTATCTTTGTCAATAATAAGATACATATAGTTGTCCTGAAGTGCAGGCAATACTTGCACTTTCATACATTCACTTTCTACAAGACTTGTACTGGTATGACGAGTTACCGCCATGAACAACTGGTAATACACTCTGTGTATGTATTTGGTAAACTTATTACTCAAAGAAAGCATACGTTGCCTGGGGGGAGCAATAGGTACAGCATTAAACAATAACAAAAAAAGTACGAGGTAAAGGGTCAATAATATGAATTTAAGATTTTTAGACGCCCCTATACTTTTCTTTGGTTGCAAGATGGAAGTTGAAGTTGCTCTTAGAGTTGTTCGTGGTCCTGACTGGCATTACGGTGATGAGGATGGAGGTGAAGGATATGTGGGAAGTGTGATTTTAACAGAAACAGGTGAAAATGGGTCGAGTGCGGTTGTAATTTGGGACAATGGCAACCGAGGAAGCTATAGCTGTGGAGTTGGCGGTAAATACGATCTACGAGTGTTGGATAGTTCTCCTGCTGGTAAGTTATTACCTCAAAGTTGCACTCTAATTAGCATCAAACGTTTCATGTTATTTTCACAAAAAGATTTAAAATATTTATAGAATACTTAGCATAAAGTATATAACAGTGATGAAATAGTTCCAATATATTGGGCTAAAATTAAGCATCACTTTCTGCAAAATTCTGGTTTTAGATTTCAAAGTTAACTTAAGGCTTGGTAAGACACAATAAGATATAAGGTAAGATAAAGTTATTGGTTATCGTTCGTTCACTAAGATCATATCAGACTTTTCAGCCTTTCATACCCATTGCTCTCTCTTTTACTGTTATAAAGTCAGTGAATTGAATCTAATGAGCATGAATGGCATATTGACTATAGAGTGTTAAGTACTAAGGTTTTTATATGATTGGTGTCAGTTATTGTTGTTCGTAGGCAATGGGAAAAACTGTTGCTAAACGAGAAATTTGTGAATAAAACACACTTGATATTGTTACATTTATTATTTTTTTATGGATTTGCAGGTGTCACACATAGCAATGTTTCATGTGATGGTTGCGTGTGCCCTGGTGTTACAAAAAATAACATAATAGGCTTCAGGTGGAAATGTGGAAATTGCCATGACTTTGACCTTTGTACCTCCTGTTATATGAAAAATAAGCACAATACAAGTCACAGATTTGTTATCTGGACCAGAGGAAAGCCCCAGTGAGTAATAAGGCGTGTTAATAAATTACATGCTGATACAAATTTAGGGATGTATCAAAATTAAGGTGGTAATTACTATCTTGATCAGCTGTTTCAATGTTTTTCTAGGTGTCTCTTCTAGCATTATGGTGTCAAGAATTGATATCATATTGGATGGACATTAAATTTCTTTATCTAAAATATAGATTTTATGTAGTTGTTTTTTTTATTTTCATGCCTTTTAATAACATTCTTTTAGTTGTTTCGTATTTTCCCCTCAAGTAAATGTCCCCCCTCTTCCAACCATATAGTACATTTTAGCATTGTTATGAACCTTTCTTACCAAGACCCTAGCCTGTTTTACCAATGTAATATAGTCATGTATAGTTAAATTGTTGTATATCAAAACAACTACATTCTATTTTCTTTAGAATCTCCCCATTTTTCTCCTATACTCTATACTACATGTACTCTAAGGTGATAGTCTGAGTTGAAATGTAATATACCTATGCTATTTTGATTAGTTTTGGTTTCCAAATGCCGTCCAACTTAAATAAGTACATGTACAGTATGTACACATTTTGGCCAACTGGTTAATAACGTAAATGTCTCTTATATAGACTGGAGTACAGATGTGAGACTATATGAAAGGGCTTGGAAATACTAAGACAACTGTCTATCTATACATTTGAAGCTCTTTCAGTAGCTTATTACTCATAGAAATTAAATGTTTACATTTACAATGTAATTGAAACAACGAATTGCTATAACATAATATTACAATATCCTCAAGGCGAGCAAACCTGGCCATTGAAGGTGTTAATATATAATTATATTAATAGCAAATTTTTTCTCTTTTTAACAGCCATTAGTTAATCATAACTGTATGTAAACTGGGTGTGGCTACATACTATTACTTTAAGAGAGTGCATAAGTTTTCCAGATAGATAGTACTAGACCAAATTGGGATGAATATGATACGCAGTTTCCTTCTAGCGATTCTCTCAATGAACTTTTATATATTTAGTGTGTCTGGCTTTACATTCTGATGTCTTATGGTTCCCAATAATCTCACTGTAGTTGTAGTAATTCATATAATAGTTTGTAAGATACAATGAATTAGTAGTGAATGTCACAAAATACAAGAAGCCATCTATAGTTACTGACTTATACGATATCAAAATGTCATATTTCTTATGTCAGTTTAGAATTTTTCCTGCTCCATTAGCTTGTTAATGTCACTATAATTGATCATAACAATAGCATAAATGTAACAATTGATGTATGCAGTGAACAATTTCAACCAAATTAACAACAATGTGAAGATCTTGAGTGGATAGTTTACTCTAAGCTCAAGCGTTATCATTAGCCTTTTAGTGAAGTAAATATTCTTTTATACAGTTGAAGAAAAAGTAGTGTTGTCTTTTAGCTGACAATCTGTTTATATGTTGTTTAATTAATTTTTTATTAAAAGTTGGTATAACATAATAAATGTTTAGGTATTTATGTCCATCACGTGCTGAGAGTAAGGATAAGCTAATCCATCCTCAAGGAATATTCGTTGGAGCTGAAGTGCTTCCAGGAGCTGATTGGAAATATGGAAATATAGATGGTAAATTTTTTTTTGTACTGTAATTTTTTTTTTGATTAGTATGTTATTGTTGTTTTTACTTAAAAGGGAAAGGGTGATTTGGCACATGTGGATGAATATTTAGTAATTAGATTTTCCATTATTGTAAATTTTGTATGTGTATGTATTATGTTCATAGATAGGGTTCAAGGAGTAGGAAAAGTAGTGGAAGGAGATTTGGGTGTAAGTCACTTTTAATAGTTGTATATTTGACTGGAAGCTATTATTTGTGTTAATTTTGTAGAAATCGAAAGGTATCTTGAAGGTGGAGTGGCCTAATCAAGATACGGGAATGTACAGAGTTGGCCACCAAGCGAAGGTTAATAATTTGGCATTGGTTGACATTTTGTTGCTTTATGAAACTATGTAGTCAGCAGTATAGGGGTGTATGCCTGCAAGTGATTTTAACACGGAAATTTAAAAAATAGAAGTCGTTTTGTTGATAGTTTCTGATAGTTTCGTTCATTGAAGGCCATTGTGATATTATGAATAATCTCAGAATAGTTGGAAATTTCCAGGTACATACTTGAATACATCCTGCAAAACAGTACTGTTCTATCTTTACCAATTCTCTATGCCAGCAGTGCACAATGCACATGTAATAATTAGTATATTACAACAGAATGAAAATGATGACCCTGTACCTAGTAAGATTTTTCACTATATAAAGGGATGTGCCAACCACACTGTTCCACATGCTTACAATTCCCTGTTTCCTATTCTTTATCACCTGATTACTCAGATAGAAAGAAAACTTGGCCCTGATGCTACTAATAAAGAACTACATACCATCTATACATATACTGACATACATAATACATACAACAACATTATACTCAAATTTCAATTATTTACCCATAATACTGTCTCGCTTGTTTCACTCACTAGCCAAAAGCAGAATTATTGCCTTAGAGATTATCAGGAATTTTCTTGATACTGCAGCAGTAACTAAATCTCAGATTTTTGTTGGACTTGAAATAGTTCGAATTTCTCTAGATTTTGAACTTTTTATGCTTTTTTTTTTTTTTTCAAGTAGAGTGTATAGTAAAAAGAACATAATTTTTTAAGGTAGTGCAGAAGCTACCAGGTAAAAATGTAATTGTAACAGCTAATATTAATTGCTAACAAATATGTATATACTTAGAATATAGCTACTCAACGGTGCCAGATTAGGAATGAAAATATTGACTTGAGATGCATTTATAATTCATTTTCTTTTGTCTCCCTCACTGGGGCCATCCTCCATCAATGCGAAGTCCACAAGGGACTCCTCCTGGATCAGCTACATTTTTTTTTGTAGAAAGAGAGAATTAGTTTGTGGCTGGTAAAGAATAATTATTGTGACAGATAGTTTTTGACTCCCAAGGTTTTCTTTGAATTCAATATGAGTGGCTCACTCACCATTTGTGCATACCCTGTTACATATTATATTGATATATTTACAATCAATTAGCGTAGCAAAAGATTTGAAATATTCACGTAAAATATCTCCAAAAATTTCAGAGTTTTCCACTATCTATAGCTGATAGTCTGTGTTTTAGGTGAAAGTTTGCAGATGTCACCACTATACTAAAGTAAGTAAGCATACTTATATCAGATGCAACAAAGTACCAGAGTAATCTTATTGCTGATGTTTACAACTTAACTGCAGTGCAAAGTACAAAATATGTTCTTTTCAACATTATAATACTCTAGCACATCATTAACAATTTTCATTTTATTCCAGCATTCTTTTTCCATAAGTGATCACAAACAAGGACCTTACAGTATAAATAATTAATTTTTAATTGCTAGGATAAGTTATTTCGTGCATTATACTCTGCTATTATTATAAGAATTACAAGAATAGCAAGGGGTTAATGCAATCAATATGAAAGGCATACATATATATATATATATAGAGAGAGAGAGAGTGCATAGTTCCGATTAAGTCCACTATGAAACCAAGAGTTGTAGCTTTAGGAAAAGGAAAGTAATACTGTCAAAGCGAGATGATTGTGTTGGAATGTGTGAATGGAAAAGTAATGGAAACATTAAGTGAACATGGATTAGCTAAGTGCAGTCCATCACTGAAATTCATTTCAATAGTTACAAATTTAGTTTGCTATGAGTGCAGTTTATTGTTATAGGTTGACTTGAAGTGCACAAAACCTTCCGTGTTCTCTACACCTTATTATGTGAGCCACCTACCGATATTAGGTAAGTTCCAACACTGACATTTAATTAGTAGTAAAGTTATATCTTGTTTAATTTAACTCCTAATTCACTAGCATGGTTCAATAGAAACCTTTTAAGTTTCTAGAAAAGTTTTTGGTTCAATGTAGTAATTTAATATAATGCTCATTGTGCCATTACTTTCCTGTCATGCTTGCAGGAGCTCCAGCTAATTCCATTGGTCCTCGTGACTTTATTGTTGGTGATGTGGTAAAAGTAGAGCTTGATACAGAAATGTTAGAATTGATGCAAGAAGGACATGGAGGATGGACAGATTCTATGTCTGAGGTTAGGTTTCTAGTACTTTTTTAACTCATAAATTTAGTTTGTTTGATTATTTGTTTATTGTAGTTGCGAAACAGGATGGGTATTATCTTCTCAATTGATGATGATAATGACTTAAGAGTTCGTTATGACGACCAGGCCTTCTATATCAATCCTGAAGCTGTAGTCAAGGTAAAAGAGTGGAAGCTCTACTACTAGTTACTATTGTTGAGTTTATGTAAACCAGTCTTCCCCTTAACCCTTGCTTAATGTGTTCTTATGGCTCAGGTGAAACCACAAATGTCTGAGAGGAGGTATAAGTAAAGATGAAATAAATGTTTTATCTGGCCATAACATTAGACTATTTTATATGAATATCATACTTGCAATCATTTGGTAGTTATTGTAAGTTATGAGAAGTAAAACTGGCTGTTTATCTGGTTATTTTTGAGTTGTCAAAAGTTAGAAAAAATTGAAAACACTCTTTATATAGGTCACCTGTCCTTCGTTAGAATGTGGGGAAATTGTTCGTGTAATGGAGGACAGAGAGGAAATGGTTAAATTGCAAAAAGGTTTTGGTGGTTGGAATGAAGACATGACAGAGGTAAAATTTTAAGAATGCAATAGTTGTTTGTTTGTTTTTGTTTTTGTACTTTATTTACTTCCCCTGAAGGTCTTCCACTCTGTCTCTTTCCCAATTACATATGCCGAGACTGTTGGCTTTCCCACGAAGTGTGGAGCTCTATTGTTGTTTTTGTTGACACTGTTTTCTGCCAATTTTATCCATGCTTGTTATTTAAGACTACACGTATACATTATCTTAAATAAATAATAGGAGAGTACATACAGGGAAATGTACAAGTAGGTTTGAAAGGTCTTCGCACATACTGTCCATTTGATTCTTTATTTAGCTACTTGGTCGTGCTGCTCTTGTGCGAGATATAAATGAAGGAGTAATACACATCTATTGCAATGGTGGACAGTGGGCTGTTTGTCCTTTAAGTCTGAGGCAGTCAGAAGATATCAGTGAGGAAGAAAGGCAAGGTACATAGTTAAGTGCATTTGAACTCAGCAGTTGTAGTATTGGAGTTTACGCATATCTATAAGACAATTTAGATTAGTCATGGCACTATATCATAAATACTAATAATAGGTTTGTATCTAATTGAGTCCATTGTTTGAGTGTTATAGTAATAGTAGTAGTAGTAGTACTATTGGTAGTAGTAGTATAATAAAACAATAGTAGTAGTGTTGTAGAGAAGTATAGATATAATTAGCTATCAAGTAATGTAAACATCATCTGCTATATTTCATGCTTAAAATTTCTTTATGTATTTACTCTCTTTTTTAGGAGTATTGTATTTGTTTTATTTCAAAAAAATTCAGTTAATACTACATAATTTTATAATAAGTAGTGTGATCTAGGGATATAAGTGTTTACTGTTGTTGTCTTTTTTTGTTGTTGTTGTTTTCAAGCCCTTTCTCCTGCAGCTGTTCCTTTTTTATTGGAGGACAATGAGCCAGAAATGGTGCGTCATTTGCGCATGAAGATGCTTTTATTAAAAACGGTTGATACTGAAAATTCAGAAATCCTTACTGTAGGAGCAACTCTTGATGATCGAGTCACAGTTGAAACATACTTGAAAAAGTTTCCTAATGATGTTAGTTCATTACATATAAAGTTAGTTTACCATATATCTTGTAATTTAACATTTTTTTTAGTGCTACTTAAAGTACAATAAGTGTGTTTCAAAGTCTTACATATAACTGCTGGAATATGTTATGGTGGCACGATCGTTGAAGAAAAGTATAAAAACCTAATCTCTCTTGTATTAATATATACCAAGGCAAATTTTTTTTTGAGGGGATAGAGTACATTAGAAGAAATTTCCCCAGAATAGGAATTCTGAACATATCAGCTTATTGCATTACGCAAAATCATCCACAAAGTATTTTGTAGAGTTTAGCAGAAATTAAAAAATAAATAAATAAAAGAAAGAAAAAAACAACAACAAACAAACAAAAACAAGAGTTTGAATACCATACAGGTTTCATCAAAAATAGGGTCGCCCTGGAATCCCCTTCAAAAATATTATACAGTACTGTAGCTGAAGTTTAATTTATATATAAGTGGTAAGATGATAAAATCATGCATGTGACAAAACACTGATCTGTGCAAATGATAAACAATTTCTTATAGGTATATGCATCATTTTAAAAATGGGTGAGACTAAGTACAGCAGTGTTTTCATCCCCAGCGAAAAATCCTTTATGGCACCTTTGCCACGTATGTATCTATACATATTATAATTGATCGTGAATGTTATTGTATTTTTTGTGGTGCAAGTATTATAACTTTGTGGTTATGTTAATTAGATCTCAATCATGCATACTACTAGCTTATACGAGTGGCTGAGTTTTCTTAAAATTTGACCTCAGTGCTATTGGAGTTAAAAATAATGTTTATTGTATTGTAGGTTAATGCAAAACATGATAGCAAAACTGCTCTCCATTGTGCAACGTTTGTGGGTAGTATATCAATAATAAAGATGCTATTGGACTACAATGCTAATGTTGACATGCTGGTAAGTTTGTGCCTCTGATAATGTGCATTTGTATTACATGGTTCAAATACATGGGTATTTGAATTAAAGCTGCATTTATTTGGAGGTATATTGGCACAGAAAACTGGTATTCAGGATTAATAGCATGAGTGGAGTGAGAAAATTTTCACAAGGCGAAGCCAAGTGATATTTCTCATTCCACGAGTGCTATTTATCCGAATATCACAGTTTTCTGAGCTATCATAATGTTAATACTATAGCCAAAGATAACAGTTCATTTCTGCAGCTAAGAAAACCATAATCTTGTATTATATTTCCGTCAAAGTAATTTTTTTCATCCGGGTTCTGTTATTATTCATACTTTACTTACTGTTGCTAAATTTCATTTCCCTGGAATTTCACCGCGACATTGCCTAGCGAGTAAAAATGCGGCAAGGTCGCAAAGAGATCGCCGTGACCAATCAGATCATTATTTCAGTTTTCCACTGCTATGGTATTTCAAAATAATACCACACTTTTTTGTATTGAAAAATGACTTGGCTATGGTATTAGGAGTATGTATTTTCAGATTTAAAAAAAAAAGTTGATTTTAGTATTTTATATTGTATGTGCTGTTTTTCATAAAGTCGTGATAAAATGTGTGCTCTCTCGTAATAGTAGAAATAAAAATAATCTCTGTCGTTATTGTATAGATCAAGTTTTGCATGGTCCAGGCTTGTTAGAGAAAGAAAGAAAAATATTCTCTGTCGAGTTTTGCATGGTCCAGGCTTGTTAGAGTAATAACATTGTACTAAAAATTTGAAAATAGCTACACCTATGTACAATAAAAATAGCAGCTGCTTAATATTGATTGACTCCTTGTTTCCATTATCTGCATTATCTTGTTGTTGCACTTTACTTTTTTTTCTTTTTTTCTTTTTTTTCTATTGTGGCTTTAAAATAGGATGGTGATGGAATGTCAGCTCTGCATATTGCAGCTACTAAGTGAGTTTTGTTTATGATTACTGTTTTATTTGTGCACTATGTGTACGATAAGTTTTGTTCAAATACTGAACTTTTATTGATGCTTACTAATCTATGGTTTATTTGTATTCTTTTATGTACTTGCATGGTTTGAGTGAAGTTGTAAACATCAGAAATAAAATTTTGTGCATTTAGGTCTACTCAAAGTAAGCTTCTGCTTTTAACTTTTACCCAATAATTCATCCTGCCTTTCCTGCCCCCTCCTTGTCCAGAAAATGATGCCACAAGTGCATACAAAGGCTTATTTTTTCCTACTATTTAGTGGTGGAAATCCTCAGGAATGCCTACACATTTGAGTTCCGTTTACCAAGCAGTGTTATAACCCTTTGCGTACGATCGTCACGAATTCGTGACCGCCGTAACTTAACGCGCACGTACGATGGTCACGAATCTGTGACTCACCGGGTGTGTCAAGAGAATACGGCTGTCACGAATTCGTGACAAGCTCTTTCCCACTCTGTTATTATAGTTACAGAGTGCGTAGCGCGCTAAAACTTTCAGTAGCTTACATAGTATACATTTTGCAATCTCTATTCTACAAAATAAAGTCTTATAAAATAAGTATAACTTATATCAAGTGCACCAACTAAATTAAAAAAAAAATTTTCTACACTTTGTGTCTAGCTATTTTCAAATAGAACATCTACTGAGAAGTAAATGCCTAAAGTAGCTAGAAATAAGCAAACTAAAACTAGAACTTACACTTGGGTGTGATTTCTCCTTTCATAAATATAAGCTAAAAAATAGCTAACAAACTATGGCCTCCTCGATAATTCCAACTAAGTTTGTATTCAAAACAACTCTATAAACTAACGAATTACCATAGCTACAACGCTAGAGGCAGATTATTTGAGGCCTAACAGAAAAGAAACACTCGCCCGTTTTCTTTTTCCACGTGTCAAACTCCACGTAAAACGTCGTCTCAGGCAACTAATTGGTTTTACAGCGTGCGCGTATTTAATTACATAATTGCTCGCCCGCGTTCGTCCGCAAAGGGTTAAGATCATTAAAATGACGCTTGCTTTCTCCTCCCCTCATTCTTCAATAAATTCAGCTCTTCATTCTCACAGTTCTAGTATTCCACCCTAGATATCTTCACAATGATATTTAGGTGTGTGACTTGTGAAATAACTCATGATATTTCAAGCTGTTATTACCCTTGTAGTTATAGCAACCAGCCAAACTTTAAAATTTTCTTGGGTTTTTACAGCTACCTTCCTCCTGTGTACCCTGCTCAACAGGGTTAGAGCAGCTGCTATAAATATCAGCTGAGGGTGTGAGTAGCCCCTACAACCAACTTTACCTGTGAGTTACCCTACCTCTCTAGTACTAACTATGGTAGTGAAGATATCTAGTGTGGAATAAACCACTTATTACACTTGTCAGAGTGTTATGGCGAGATTATTTCACTCTCAGGCTTTAAGGCTCTAGCCTGCTCATGAAATATCTCTGGCATATCACACTCTGACTCATGTATATATATATATATATATATATATATTTATTGCAGCTTTGATATTTTTACTTGAATATTTCCGCATCACGCGAGCGTTCTGTATTCTCCCATATTGTACGGTTTATATTGTACGCTACTTGTAGCGCGCGCGTAGCGAGTAAAATCAATGAAAATTGTATTGTAACCGGTTGATAAAAATTTCAAAGAAGCAATAAATCACTTATCACACTCGTCGTACAATATGGGAATGATATTTTACTCTCACGCCACATTTTCACTCGCCTTTGGCTCGTGAAAATATTTTGCGTGCTCGTTCCCATATTGTACTCTGACTCGTGCTATAAGTATTATATATATATATATTACAACTTTCTGTTTTCCTGTTTCACTTTTTTGTAACATAGGAAGAACTGCTATTATTATTTACATACATTGTACATATTATATATTAAACATCATCACATATATTTTGTCTATCAATATTTTCTGAACTTTTCAGTCATAGAAATTGTTGTTTAATCCATAGAGGCTATGGGGAAATCACAACTTTGCTACTTGAGTATGGTGCTGACCCCAACATTGTAAATGGCAGTGGACATACTCCTATAGTGACAGCTGTCACCCGTGGCCAAGCAGAAGTAGTAAAAGCTCTGTCACAACACCAGAAGACTAACTTATGTGCACAGGTGTGTAATGCCTTTCAGTGACTAACTGAGGACCCCTGTCCCTGATATTTGTCATAGAACAGTCAGTTCATTTATTTAATTAAGTATATCCAATTTAATAAGTGTTTTTAATTATTTGACAATTTATTCAAACAACTAAAGAGCAAATGTTTTCTAATTACTAAATATTTCCAATAATTCTAATCAGGTTGATATTAACAATTATCATAGTCTTATGTTCCTCTGATTCCTTAGAATTTGGAAGGAGAAACAGCTCTTCATATTACTATTCATGTCAAAGATTTAGACTGTCTCAAAGAGCTTGTCAGAGGCAAGGCCAACCTATCTTGTGTCAACTTCAAGTTAGACAAACCAATCCACTTAGCAGTAATCAAAAATTTTACAGAGTACGTATGTAAGTAATCAGCACTCAACAGGATGCAGATAAAACATTAATACTAAATTTATGTGAATGAGTGTGGTTGTTATAGATCCAATGTCATTTTAGCAACACAAAAATAAAAAATAAAACTGTACCTCACGCATTTTGTTGTTTTTTTTTTATAATTTATGAAGTTTTTGCAGTACTTCAACCTAGCTAATAGAAGACAAATGAAGTGCTCTAACCAGTCAGAATTTTATAAACATGGAGAACATTTGTGTTTATATAATGGATGTTTTGCTCTACATATACCAACTTTGGAATCATGAAAAACTTCTTTGTGTTTAGTTGTTTTTTTTTGTTGTGTTTGTTGCTGTTTTGTTTTTAGCTCAGACACCTATAACACAATATTTAATGAAGATGTGTATTGTCATATTGCTTCTGAAAAAGGAGTAGATAGAAAGTAAAATATATGCATGTACATACAGTAGAGGTCAAAAAAAAGTTCCCATAGCGACCAGACTTTTTAGCGACTAACAGAAAAATAGTCTCTAGGGTAAGGAGACTTTTTAACGACTTTGTATCAACCAATGCCGACTACACAAGTCACCAGCTAAGCTGCTGAACCGACTTTAAACCTGTTGTTTATTCTTTTAAAAAATGGTTTGCAGCCTAGTTTTAATCTGATTTTGCAGCTGCTACACATCAAGCAGGTGCTGCCCTGTACTTGTTTAACCACATTAACTGAAGTGCTCTAGAAGGGTTCTGCCCCTAACCTTAAAAAAGTCAGGCTCAGAAAGGTCGCTAGAGAAAAAAGTCGGTACAAAAAAAAAAAATTGCCAAAAAAGTCAGCTAAAAGTTGCTCAAAAAAAATCTTGTTAAAAGTCTTCCGTACAGACTTTAGAAAGTCCTTAAACCGACTCAATGGGAACTTTTTTTTGGCCCCTACTGTAGCTACTCAAAAATTCTCGGCTGTTTGCTCTATTGTATGTACAAAATTTTATACCTGCAATTGTAGTTTATGGAACTTAAACAGGCAATTAAAAAATACTCCTTTTATATCAGATTGAAAACTTTCTTTGTTTTAGCCCATCATACTTTTTGTTCACGAAGTTTTTTTGTTTTTGTTTTTAAATTTTAGAGCAGTTGAGGAAATGGTACTTGTTGATCCAGAGCTTGTAAATTCAAGGAATTGTACAAACTGTGTACCTCTTCATCTAGCAGTTGGATTGAACAGAGAAGAAACTACTGCATTCTTATTGAGACAGGTAATAAAATAATGATTTAATAATAAATAAATAAAAACAGAAGTGCAGTACTTACATATGTTTCAAAGAAGGCAGTATTTTGAGCAAAAATATTAATTAAATATCTTCGTGAATAAGCATGAGTACATTGATCTTGTACTTTAGTACCAACTTAAGTACACAGGGTTCATTTGGAAGATAGAGCACTCCCCCCCCCCCCCCCCCTTCTTTGATATAAGCACATATCTGGAGGTGGGTGGTTACTTTATTTCCTATTGTAATTGCACAATTACGTCATATATGTATTACTCTTACACTTGCTTATTGTTCATGTGTCTTATGATTCAGCCTTCATGTGATGTTGAGGCAAAGTCTACAGAAGGATATACACCACTACATGCTGCAGTAATCAAAGGAAAACCCAACATGGTAGAGCTGTTGGTCTCACATGGAGCCGATGTTAATTGCATTGATAACACAGGAAACACACCTCTCCATCTTAACTTCTCTGCACACAAAGCTATAATGGCTGGTGAAGTTACCACTCCTTTGTTAACTGAGGTATGTAGTATATGAATTTATTCAACATTAAGTAGTCTAGAATATATTGTTTTTTTCTGATTTAACAACCAACAAAACATAACCCAACATAATGAAATGCCTAAAGTTTTAGCCTGATATTAATGAGATTGAATCTTTTAAATTTTAACTTAACTTTTCGACTTCATGAATAAGTCCTCGAAAAACGATGTGCTATTATTGGCTATCAAGCAAAGCAAGCGAGACACTATTAAGGTTAACATAATAAATAAATCAGGAATATCAGTTTGTTTTATATATGTTAGTTTGTTTTTATATATGTTGGGACGTGCGCACGTCATTTTTTTACTTTGACCCTTGCATTTTGTGTTATGTTGTAGTTTGTTTTTATGTATATTGGGAGGTACGCACATCATTTTTGTACTTTGACCCTTGCATTTTGTGTTGTGTTGTACTCCACTAAACTGGAATCTTTGGTTTTATCGTCCTCTACCTGTATAAATTAGCTCTTTTAATTTTGACATGATGTGAATATTACTAGATGCACTTTTTATTTAAATTAGTGGTGGTGGTAAGTTATCTTGGTATTGCACTGTTTTTCATTGCTATGTCCCCTACACAAAAGTGTTGTTCCTTTTAAAAATCCATTCCATAGTCAAATCACTAAGGGAATACAATGTAGGTTTTGTGTTGGTGTTATACTACAGCTTAGCTAAAGAATAGCAAATGGCTATTTTGTTGTTGTTGTTGTTGTTGTTTTTTGGTGTTGTTGTTGTTTGTTTTTGTGTTTTTTTTGCTGTTTTTATTTGTTTTACAGCTTATCAGGATTCCTCCCAATTTCACCTAGTATGCAAGTGGCCCAAAACTGCTTTAATTTCTTTTAAATGTTTTTTTTTTTTACAAGTCACTAAAAGTTGTGGCACGAGTGGTTACTATGGCATTGAAAACCCTTTACCATGCGTAATAAAAAGTTGGCCCTTTTTTAATAGCCGATTACCTTTTGCCAGGAGCTACACTGTACTATAGTCAGAATGGCTTATTTAAGTTACCATTACTTGGAAAATTTGAGGTAAGAAAGTAATTCCATATTGTATTTAAATTAATGATCAACTAGCAAGTGCCCAGCCACACAGTGGTGCTTGATGTATTGCAAAATACTAATGCAGTAGCAAAAGATATCTTGCTCAGTTATCATTCTCTACCATTGGTTAAGGTTACATAAGTTTCCCTCTCCTGTTGTCTTTTTTCTGAACTATCTCAGCTTTTCTTATCACCCACTTTTCCTTTCTTCAGCTCTTTCTTCTTGAGTCATGGAGTCCCTTTTCCTTTGTCTACCTCTGAATCTCTCTGTCCTAATATCATGATTGTGGACTTAAACTTTGCGAAATTTTTGTCTTCTTTTTCGTACTTTTGCCATCCTTTTTTTAATTGACCCCCACCTTTACTCATCAATTCCACCCGCTTTTTAGTTACAATTGATCGCCTTTTACCTTCTTTTTCATACTTTTTTCTTCCTTTTTTAAACTGACCCCGCCTTTACTCGTTGATTCCACCCATTTTTTAGTTGCAATTAATCGCTCGCCAATGTTGTTTGCTAAATTTAAGCTTTTATAGGATTGAAAGTATTGAGTTATTTAATCATCCTATCACGAAAAGTCAAAGATGGCTGCAGCTGAAGTACTACAAGAAAGCTCAACCGATCTTTCAACAACTGCAATAAATCGGTGACAAAAAAACTGAAGGACAGAATGGTTATTGATGTTGTTAGTGTTGCATCCATTTTCAAGCTCTTTTCCACCTTCAGATGGGTGTGCACTGATGTGACAACCACAGTAAAACTCAATTTTCTTATTTTGAATGGGTAATCAATTGAACACAGGTACAGTTCCATTGAATGTTAGTATTTCATGAATTATTGATCTGCAAGGTTATACGTAGTATGGGATTAGATGGCACAAACTAGCCTGATAGATACTGTGACTACTTTTTTTTATTGCTGAGAGCCTAAAATCAGTACAGCACATGCCTAATATACATGAACTGAAGAATGCTAATACATCAGATAATCCATTCAGAACATCAAAAGTTTTCATGCGTTGTTTTCACCATCAAATTTAGTACATCAGTATTTTCACTTACCAACTTTCACACACTTTGCCCAATTGTTAGCGTGTTATTTTGTTTTTTTTGTTTGTTTTTTCTGTATCCGCAATTTTCATTAAAATTTTATTTTAATTTTTTGTATCTGGAAGAAACGATATGACTGTCGAAATGTCGAGTGCTATTAATACATATGTATCTATATAATAATACGCCTATGTGGCACTAAACGATGAAGACAACAGTGTGTATTCATGAATAATTTTTGAGCTGATCAGAGTTGGTAGAGCATTGTCATTACCTGAATGTGGGAAACGTTTGAGGGGGAAAATTGGGAGAAAAACACAAGTTACCGTGTTAGTGTTCGAACCTGCAACCAATGATGGTGGAGTATATGCATATCCATTTAATCGTCAGGACCTAACAGCTTTGTGTGTAGCTTGAAGTGCCTTATTAGCCCATTGTATCCTATAAAAACTAAACACTTGGTTGCTGAACTGAATTGGGAAATAGTGTTCACTAACCATATTGGGTATAAGAGAAGCAAAGAAACAGGAGAACGCAAGGCTCAATAAAAATAAAAGCAGTGAGAAAAAGCTGACTAGATACTGGGGAGCAGGAGAGGTAGGCAGAGGAGGAAAAGGGAATCAATGAGTTGAAAAGAAAAAAACTGGGCTGGGATTGCTTGGAGCAGGAGAGGGAAACCATCGATAAAACTACTTTGTGCTACTACACTCCTACTTTGCACAAATTAGTATGTCAGGTGACACTGTGTGGCGGGGTACTTGCTAGTAGTTATAAATGTTGATATAAGAACAAAAAATGTGAAATGTCAACGGAGAACTCACTAATAAGTTATGTATAAATGTATTATGAATGTTTATGTAAAATTTTAGATTAAACAAGACTTGTTATTGGAACATGCATCAGTTGAGACATTTGTAGTGGTTGCTTGCTTCCTCATTCTTCAAGGAACAAATCAGACTTTCCTAAATTATTCAGGGATAATGCCTATGGAAAAGCATCCATTGCAATTGTCTATTGTGGAAAAATATGTGGAAGAGAAAATTAAGAAAGGGTCTGGTTGGATTAAAAGTTTTAATTCCAAAAGTACCACAAGGTAAAGTACTTTATTTAGAGAAACGTAAACATTTAACAAATATAGAAATGTGATTGTTATAACAACTATATATTAGAGAAAATGAAGGCTCATCAGCATGCTCCGATGAGACTTTCTCTCAACAAGGACAAGCAAATAAAATACCTCAACATGATCTACAACATAAAACAGTACCATCAATAAAGTGTCCACATCATGATGAAAATGTTGTGCAAGATAATTCTAGTACGCAGCACTCAGAGCAGAGCATATGCACAACATATTCCGAGGATTCTTGTACAACTGAAAGCCATATAGCTTCAAGCAACTCTTCACAAATAGATAATGAAAGAAGACATGTTAATGAACAACAGTTATGTCGATTATGTGATAACATTATTACCATTAAGATGGAACCTTGTGGACATGCAGTAGTGTGTCGGATATGTGCGAAAAGAGCTACAAAATGCCTTCATTGTCGGGTAAGATGCGCATAACATAGTGATTTTTTCGAATCCATTCTTCTATTTTATATGTGTCATTTACCTGTTCATATTGGGCAATGTAAGGGCATCATATACCTTGATAACTTGTGGTGCACTTGAACACAAATAATGTGATAATGGTCTTTTCCAACATTGCCTATTTGATTTCTATCCTTCCAAGTTAATTGTATATGCGTTCAAAAGCATGAGTTTTAACATGTGACAGAGTAATTAATTTGATAACATGTGACAGAGTAATTAATTTGATAATCATTTGTTGAATTCTCTTCTTGTATAGATCATTATATTCTCTTTTCAGAAGGCTGCCATAGACTACACTAGAGCCATAATAATTATCAAATTAATTACCCTGTCACATACTACAAATAAGCTTCATTGCTAGCCAATTAAAATATGAGGTGCCAATATATATTACATGGTGGGTAAATTTAAGAATTTCTGTAACTTTTTTCTTCTGTAATGCAGAAACCTGTGATGGCTGTTGTGAATCTCTGAAAAAAATAACAACTTGTTGGCATTCACTTATGTTATTTCATATAAATGGTGTTTTTGTGTGATCAGCTACTTCTGCTGACTTATACTACTTTCAACCATCAATCTTTTTTTTTTTTTCTTTTTTTTTGTTAATTGCAGTCATTTTTTTAATCATAATTTTTTCACAGGTTTTGTGTGTACCATGTAGCAAAAGAGCTAAATAACGTGAAGTCTTTTACCGTATTAATAGCATAAGAGTGGGTTAGAGAATTATTATCTCAAGAATCATACCAGTTGAGTTTTAGTTTACTCGTGACTAGCTACTCAAACAAGTGATGTATAACTTATAATGCTTATTATGATATGTTGCTATAGGTTGATTTAGTTGTGCAGACCTGTGCCGTATTCACTTGAATTTACTAACAACTACAGAATGATTATGTTAATATAAATTTTGTGGCATAACACAAATATTGGTATATCTTCGCTTAGTGGAAATTTGTTTTAAAACCACTATATATTGTTGTTTTCTATATTGCTTCAGCTTGCATATCAGTACAATATAGTGACATTATTAATTTTTCATCAAGTTGCATAAATCTTGATTGAAAAAAGGAGGGAGGGGGGGTTATAAAATTACTTGATTTGTGACAATAATACAACTTGCTCATGATTTGAAGTAATATTTTTAAAAAGCAGTAGTTCATTTTTAGTTCACAGGAATTGCAGTCATAATCTACTGTTGTTGTTTTTTGTTTGTTTGTATACCTACAACATAAATATAGACCCTACCTAAGTGAATTCTGTGGCAAGTTAATACCTATCAAACATGCTCTGAAGTAGAGAAAGCTTAATACTAAAATGGTTAGTGAGACTTAAAGCTTAAAGTAAAATGTTTTTTGCAGGTTTTCTGTTAAAACAAGGTGTTCTACTACTGTGTAGGCTCCTTGGATGTTGTAGAAAATTATAATCCTTTTACTCCTCGATTCTAATTCTGTATCAAGTTAGCTAACAGCAGTCTAACTTTTCTAAGACAGAAAAACTAAACTGAGAATAATGATACAGTGGTTAAATAATGACGTAGTTATTTAACTGTCCAATCAAATAAATACACAAGGTGATGGAGCAAGGACAAAGTTGCTCGACGAACATCGTACCCTGTAGCAGAACTCGACTCAACTTGTGCAAACTAAAATACAATAATAATGATAATGATAAAAAACATAGCTAGCTAAAATTATTATGTTCATGTGGAGTGGTTCTCCACAGATGTGTAGGCTAAACATAACATTTATGAATACATGATTAACTTTCTCAAACATAGGGAAATGAATGATCTTGAGTTTTTGGCAATAATATCTCAGTTTTAATTATCCAGTTACACACATTACTATACTGTACATGTGTGTTCAGATCACTAGCTGAAATAGTCTATGCGAGACTAAGCTGAAAGCCTGTATTTTGGTCACACCTGTGAATTAAAATAGTATTGCTCCTTCTATAGCTACAAGCATAAGAAAATATCACTAATACCACCTTAATGCAGAACTCTAACTCTACATTATATAATCGGTTTAAATTTAAAAAATTCAATATATATATTTTATGTAGCAAAGTGTCAATCCCATTACCCTTTGTGTAGGCCATTCACATTTAAATTGTGTAACGATGTCTCAAATATAAGTTGTTCATGTGGGCTTTAAAATAGAGCATCCTAGGAAGCTTCATAGTTTCCTGCAGATTACAAGCTTCAGTGCCTGCAATTGGTGCATTTAACTATGTATTCCCATAGGGAGAGAGGGTAATCTAAACAAACACTAGGAGCTTACTGACCGCGCCACCGCAAACCCCCCCCCCCCCCCCCCCCCCCTAGGCGTATCCGTAGGGTAAGGGGCCCTGACTGAAACCTTGGGGGGCCGGGCAACAGTTTATTATTCTTTACGACGCCGAGGACAACGAGAAGCATCGAACTGTACAGTTTACTGCGTGCTATACATCCTCCACAACTCGCGCAGCTTGTTGCTGCAGCCTTGGAGTTATGTTCAAGAAAAAAAGTTCTCTGGAAGTACAAGAATGCAGACTAAACAGTGTAGGCTTGCTACTATATCAAGCTGCCAGCATTGGGTTGAGTGAACTGGAGTCTGTGTTCAGCACACTGCCCAGTCGTGAAGGTAATTAACTTGTTTATTTAAGTGAATTGTGTTTTTATTTGTTTGTTTTTTTGCAGTGGTTAGGGGTGTCAATTATGCAGATAAGCATGGAATTGTAAGTCTTCATTCCTTATGCACTTGTTTATTATTATAAATAATTATATGCACTACAGACTCCTCTTATTTTGGCAGTTCGTAGAGGCTGCTTAAGTAGTGTGAAACTTTTGCTTTATCATGGAGCCGATATTCAATATTCTTTGAAACATAAGCTCCAAAATGAAAAGATATGGTCTACAGCTAAGAAAGCGGGTCATACTCATTTAGAGCAATATTTGAGAAAATGTTATGGTAAGTTTTCATAGCTAGACAGCAAAACCTTTTACACGTGTGTATATAGGTTTACATACATTCATGTATGCATATATATTCATGTACAGTGTATACAATTACTTATATAAATATTTTGTAGTCAGTATAGTTAGTAGTTATAATGCATGGCTACAAGTATTTGTATATTTTGCTCTCTTTTTTTAAATCTGCACTATGCAAAGTGTTAGCTCATGTACAAGTTACATGTGTATTTGATGGTGAATTGTATATTTTGCTCTCTTTTTTTAAATCTGCACTGTGCAAAGTGTTAGCTCATGTACAAGTTACATGTGTATTTGATGGTGAATTGTACTATTCAAGCCTTATATAGGCTTTTCTGAATGTGGAGTACTATATATTCCTTGTAGTATGAGATTCACCATAAATAGGCATTGTATTAGTTTGTAGTGGTTTCCTAGTTCTATTCGACAATAACAAATTCTATCTTCTAGGTAGCCCACATTTGCTTTGTGGGATATTGTACGTTAAATGTTTATGAATAATAGCTTGGCTAGGAAACAAGACAGTATGATTTGGTGCTAGCAAGAGTTGTGGCTTTCTTACATCAATTTTCTAAAAGTTCAGAGTCATATTGTTACAACTTCATGTATTCATTGTTCAGCCTTATAGTCCAGTGGGAAATTGTACTTTTGATGCAATATTGTGACAGAGTGGACCAAAGCATGAAACTTAGCACAGTGTTTGTTGAAGGTATGTACAGCAATATTAGAAGGGGTGCCATCCAAATATATATTCCTTTACAAAAATATGTCTTACAAGATACTTTGGTCAATATAATCGGCGATACCTGCAAATTTTTTTATTTGCGCGCCCAATACAATTATTATAGCGAAAATAAAAAACGGCGATATTACAGGCAGCTAGACTATTTAATAAAACTAGCTACCCTGATAGCTAGCCAGGTGTAGCAAGTTTCAGAGAATTTATTTCAGTAGAATATAACCATAATATTTCGGCTTGTGGAGCCTTCTAGCTAGTGGTTACTGAACTGAATGAGGGTGACTGAACAAGGAACTTTGTATGAACAGATGATACAGAACATGAGATCATTGTGTCACAGCCCCTGGAATGTTAGTTGGTGTGGGACAATTTCTGTGACATGTGAGTTGTACTTGGGAGGTGTGAAGGTGTAGTCATAATTTATTTAGTGGCCCTCCAGAATGACAGCCACTAATTCAATTATGACTACACCTTCACACCTCCCAAGTACAACTCACATGTCACAGAAATTGTCCAACACCAACTAACATTCCCAGGGGCTGTGCCCCACCACACAATGATCTCATGTTCTGTATCATCTGTTTATACAAAGTTCCTTGTTCAGTCACCCTCATTCAGTTCACTAGAAGGCTCCACAAGCCGAAATATTATGGTTTTATTCTACTGAAATAAATTTTCTGAAACTTGCTACACCTGGCTAGCTATCAGGGTAGCTAGTTCTATTAAATAGTCTAGCTGCTGTAATATCAGGTGACTCCTAATCATTAACATTAAAGTATTAAACCACAATACATTATAATAAACAATTTATATTGAGCTCTTTTACATAATTAACTGTTAATCAAAATTTCACACTTTAAAAAATTTGTTTTAATTAAACAATTTTTTTGGCACCCCTTCTGATACTGTTATATATGCCAAACCGAACCTGCAAGTTTCATGCTTTGGTCCACTCTGTCACAATAATTTTTCTTATCTGCTGGACTATTAGGGGGGCAGTTAGCACTCCAAGACAAAGCGAAAATAGCATGTGTTATATCAGTTCACCTATGGTGCAGATAGCTAATCTGCAAACCATAGGAACACATGATTAGTGGCCTTTTAACTTGTATGTGGGGATGTAGTAGTTGTAAAGAGCCTGACTGTGGGGAGGTAGGTACCACGGTCGCCAATTGTGGGTTGCGGCTCGACACAACCCAGCTCAGCACAGTCACCAACGACAAGAAACGGTAAAGTCGTCAGAGGTAGAAGATTAGCTGTCGTCACTCAGCTTACTCATACACTCTGGTAACTTGCTGCCACCAGAGTTCCTTGTAGCTATGTCCGCCCTTCCCTGAGTTCTCAATCAGTTTGGGGTTAAGACTACACTATGGGGAACTGATGATACGCATGCGTGTCTAAGGTTATGTAGCCAAGGACACACATGCGCACACAAAATGAGGGAGTGGTCATGGAACATCCGGACAGAACTAACACACACACAATCATGACATGTGCATACATACACTCATGACATGTGCATACATACACTTTAAAATACATACAATAATAATGACACACTGCTAATAATATAATTGACTTTCATGACACACACACAGTTCATTCATCCTCTTATTTCTTCTTTATCTTTCTCTTCATCTCTTTCTTTATCTCTCTCTGCTCACCCTTCATCATGCCGCCCACACTGACATTTTCTTTAGGTTGAAATTTGCAGTCACAGAACCATAGAATTATCATTTGACAATAAGACAGTCATGCGTGCATGTAAAGTTTCCATGTTTATCTATATAACTGTAATATCTACACACACTTTGGCATGACCCTGAACATTGTAAGTACATGTAACATCTAATTGTTAAGTATTGTGCAGTTTCCTGTGCCTGGTGTCCTTTTCGCCTTTATTGTTAATTTTAGCTTGCAAACACAAAAAGAAAATTGTGTATTTTTGTTTAATTTTTTACTTCCTGTTAGTTCATAGCTGCTTCTTGCATCATTTGTTGTTCAAAGTGCATAAGTCATTAGTCATTAGGAAAACAGGCCAGTAAATTAAGACATATTGACTTTTTTAGCCCAACAGTATTTTGGTACTTTGTGTGTACTGCTTTGTGCACCAAACCAACTTAGTATGATATAAATAATACACACATGCACACACTATAGAGTACTTCTAAGTATTTACAAATGGTGAGAAACCTGTTCACTCTCTTTTACAATAAAATCCAGTGGCAACATACGTATGTATATATGCAACACTCATGTCAATATGTATAACCTATGTAATTATCATGTAAGCATGCGTTAACTAATTCTTAGCAACAGCATTTTGAAAAATTTCACTGAACTACTAAACTTCTCGTCAGACACATAGCTTAAGATACTTCATTACAGGGGTGTTTCAACAATGAAGTCCTTAAAATGATCGAGACAGAGTTCGAACACGAAAGAGACTCCGTACAGACGGGATTGATGCTAACTCAGTTCACAATGGAGGACAAACAGGAATCAATGAATTCTGTGTGTTTAAATGACAAAGAACTGGAAATGTTTGTTGACCAACAAAAAAACTGTAATACAAGTAAAAAGACAATATCAGATTTGAGGAAGTGGCATACTTAATGGCGAGTCAGTTAGAGAGTACAGAAAAATAGACTCAATACCCCCAACTGAATTAGACCGTTTATTCGGACATTCTTTCTGTAAAGTGAGGAAGAGTGATAATACTGTATGAGCCAGATATGTTCTCACTTCATTTCAAAAAAATTTGGACCGCCATTTGTCCCAAGAATTACGCAAGTCGTACAGTATCCTCCGAGACACCAAATTTGCATCTTCGAGAATTGAAGCAGGTAGAAAAATTCTGAAAAAAGAAGGTAAAGGAAACAAAAGTAAAGCAGCTTAGAAATCAGTGACATTGATTTAATGTAAGCCTCGGGAGCTTTAGGAGACTCTAGTCCAGAGGTATTATTAAATACTGTTTGGTTTTTACTTACACTGCAAATGGGATTGCATGGCAGAGACGAACATTACCACTAACGTACGGAGATTTTTGCTATCCACAAAACTCCAGATGGCTCCAAATATGTTAAATTTAATGAGAGAGACTCCAAAACACGTTCAGGTGAGACCAATGCAAGCAGACAATTTAAGCCCAAAATGTGGAGCACCCCAAATAGTTTATCTTGCTGCCCACTTCGAATTTTTGAAATGTTTTTTTAAAAGCGCCCCCCAGAAATGTGCAAAATTCTGAATCACCTTTAGTCGGGTAGAATTAGCTCAAAAAACAGGTGAACCTAGAAAAAATTGGTACGAAGCTAATTTTGGTATCAAAAAATCCGCAATTTTTTGACGTAGAACATATCCAAAATCCACCAAAATCCACTTTGGGGGGGGAAAAAGATATTACGGTGTTTTATAAAAAATAATCATATTGGATTACAAGTCAAGCTAGCGTGCTAATTGTAAAACAAGTGGCACCTCTTTGAAAAGTCTTGCAGTTTACATTGATTGGGAAATGTGTTAATTGCTAATAATTGGCATTACACCAGTGAACCAATTTATTGAGAATAGCAACTGCACATATTGAAAATTTTGAACATACAACTTATATTTCATCTGTATATTCAAAACATACTTCAGAGTTCTGGCAGTTTTGGCAATGGCAATCACCACATGCAGAAACACATTTCAATCCATGTTTTCTACACGAACACACATTAGAGCTGCAAGGACTTCTTGCTGAAAGTTTACATTTACACTTGATAAACTTAATTATAAATTCTGGCGCTGGCTCTAGGTCAGTCAATATTGGTTGCAAAGATTTGCCATCAACTTTCCACCCCCATTTGGTTGGATCAATGCCCACTGATAAATTCTTCCATATCATAATTTGATGGTGAACACGCAGTCTATGAAAATAAGCTGCTCTTGGCGTAGGGGTAAGCTTTTGTGGTTCAATCTTTTTAGATGATGCAACCATCTCCATATACTTGACGTATCGAAGAGTATTTAATGATTCAATCCTATTTCCACCATACATAAGAACAAAAAGTTGACAGCCAGCTGTGCCTACTGTATCAGGTGTAGCTTCAATATCATTCAATATTATAGAAAACTTCTGTATCTCCACTGATTGTTTTAGCTTCTTTAGTATTGCTGTTTTTCCTTGTCCAAAAGTTGCCGACGTATCACAACCGCTCCACGCATGTAGGAATAATATATTCTCTATAACTAATTGGCTGGCATAAATTATGAAATCGGAAATTTTCCAATTCTTTTTTGATTTATTGATTTCATTCAAGAAGAAAACATCAGCAAAATTCTTCTTCCAATGATACATCAGGAGTACAAGTACATCAGTATCATCTGCGACGACATTGACCACAAAACCCTTGAGCAGTTATCTCCAGCGCACACTGGACAATCAAAGTGTCAGCATCACCAACACTATGGTGGACAATATGACCATTATCCTCAAGATAATTACTCAGCAGTGAGATTAACTGGCTTTTATTCTTTTCATTACTTAAGAATACTTGCTGATTCGTGTATGCTTCCATATCTTGATGAAGTACTATGTTAGCACAAGTCTTCTTGGCTCGCCTTCGATGCTCATGGTTTTTAATGGATGGTCCTTGTTCATACCCATCAAAAACAATTGAACACTGTTCTCCATATTTCGTTTGTACATAGCTCACATACTGTGTGGCGTCCGGCCTGCGTACAGAAACGGATGCACCACACAGCTCTGGGAACAGCGAGTAATTCGCTGCCACCAGAGTTCAGCAAGAGGGTTGGTGCCTCACTTCGAATAGGTTTTACTAAAACTACTCAATGAACTGAACTGACTACAACCACGAGATGAGTGAGCTTATGAGACGAGCTCACTCAATAACTGACCAATGAAATGATTGCACAAATTATGCGGTTGACCTGCGCACTACTGACTACTACACGCACACACATAAATGTTCTGACACTCGACTAATATGATACACAACACACAAATGTTCTATTGTCTCTATCTTCTTCTCTCTACTCTACTTCTCTTCAACGAATGTGGGCTGGCCCACATCTCCCCCCTCCTCATCTGGAAGACTGGTGTCACGGGCATCGCACACACCGTGACATCGGCTAAGATCATCAGCCACAACGTTAGTAGATCCAGATCGATACTCCACTGTAAACTGAAACTCGGCCAACTTCAAGGCCCATCCGTGTACTCTCCGGTTATTATGCTTTCCAGACATCAACCACACCAAACTCTTGTGATCTGTAAGAACTTTAAACACACGACCATACAAATAGAAAGCAAAATGGTTAACTGACTCATACAGAGCCAACCCCTCCAGTTCCTGAGCACTGTAGCGAACTTGAGCATTTCTAAGCTGTCTTGAAAAGAACGCCACTGGCTTCCATTCTCCCTCTCTCATGACTGACAGAACAGCTCCCACTCCAGACGCACTGGCATCACACTCCAAACAGAATTCATCTCCCTTGCACGGAACATTTAAACACACATGATTACATAAAGACACACACAACTTACTAAAAGCCTCCAACATGGGGCTAGTCCACTGCACCTCCCCTGGCGAAGTCTTCGCCGTGTGTGGCGTCAGGAGAGATGACCACCCGTGAAAACCTTCCACAAACCTCCTGTAGTATCCAATGAGTCCCAGAAAAGCTCTCAGCTGCTTCTTGGTTCGTGGTACAGGGTGGTTCTCAATTGCCTTAATCCTCGCCTCTGGAACCTTCATCATTCCATCTCCAATCACATGCCCTAAGAATTCCAACCTCCTCTTCCCAAATACACACTTCGACTTCTTACACGTTAAACCTGCCTCTCGCAAAACTCCCAACAAACACCTCAGGTGCCTCACATGCACCTCCCAACTGTCTGACACTACCAGAATGTCATCAATATAGACCTTTGCAAAGTCATCACAACCAACCAAGACTTGGTCCATAAGTCGTTGAAACACTGATGGAGCATTACAGAGTCCGAATGGCATACGTCGATATTGGTACTTGCCAAACGGGCATACAAAACTAGTCTTCTCCCTGTCATACTCTGCAACTTCCACCTGGTGAAACCCCTTCGCAAGATCCACCTTGGATAAGACACAACCACTGCCTACCCTCTCCAACATCTCTTCTAAACCTGGGATGTAATACGGTTCCTTAGTTGTTACTTCGTCGAATACCTCCTCCTGGCTTCTTCACCGGCACCAATGGTGAAGCCCAACAACTGCTACTTCTCTCAATCACTCCACAGTCAAGCAAACTGTCTAACTCTTCCTTCACGGCATCCCTAATGCCTAAAGGCACTGAATAAGGTGCCTGCCTCACAGGCGGACTGTCACCTGTGTCAATAGTCATCCTGACTATTCTAGTATTTCCCGGCACATCCGAGAATACATCACAAAACTCACTCATAACCCCATTCAACTCTTCTTGCACAAACCCAACACATTCATCCCTCAAAACATTCCTCTCTTGAATCTCCTCTTCTAATACCACATCCAACCTCTTCACTTCTTCCCCTTCCTTAAACTTCTTAATGCAATTTACATGCACAACTTTTGCATGCTTCTCCTTCCCAACTTTCCCAATCTTGTAGTTAACTTCACCTTTCCTATCCAACACCTTATACGGGCCTTCCCAGGAGTCTGCTAATTTACAAGACATACCTGGGATCCTATACAGCACCAACTCTCCCGTCTCAAATTCTCTAGCCTTACTACCCTTATTGTAGTATGTCAACCTTCTCTCCTTGCCCTTACTCAACTTCAGAGCAGAACAATCCCTCATCCTTTCCAATCTGTCCATCAAACCCGCAACCCACTCACATACATTCTTCTCCTTCTCCTCCAACTCGTAGATTCCATGATAGAGAGCGTCCAGTGGCGTCCTCACCCTAAATCCAAAGGTGAGATCAAATGGACTGAATCCACTGTCGCTATGAGGCATCTGCCTTAGGACATACAGAGCCAGTGGAACCTGCGGCACCCAGTCCACTTTCTCCTCAATGCACCTACCCAGAATGCTCTTCAGGGTCCCATGCATGCGTTCTACCATGCCATTAGTTTGTGGGTGATACGGCGAGGTCCGTAGCTTCTCAATTCCAAGCAACTGGCACAACTGTCTAACCACTCTGCCACAGAACTGTGTGCCCTGGTCTGATAGTAACACCTCCGGAATGGCCGTCCTTGAGAAGATGCACCAGAGTCCCTCAGCAACAGACTTGGCTGTAATACTTCTCAGGGCCACTGCTTCAGGCCACCTGGTAGCCATGCAAACATACGTTAATAAGAAGCGACAACCCCCCTTACCCTTGGGTAGTGGTCCCACTAGATCTACCGCCACGCTCTCAAACGGCTCAGTCAACACAGGACGATCAACTGCTGGAGCCTTCCTCGGCTTCGCCTTTGCCTTCAACTGACAGGTCCTACAACTCATACAATAGTTCAGGATCTCCTTCCCCATACCCGGCCAAAGGAAATACCGTCCAATCAGGTGGGCCACCTTCTCCCCACCTAGATGACCACACTTCTCATGCGCCATCTCTAGTATCTTGCCCCTAAACTCCTTGGGTACAACAATAATGTCAACAAATTCCTCCCACGAAACATACATCCCTCTCAACAATAGATCTTTCTCCCACTTAAATCCACGTTCACCTCTCTTCCCCAACTCCCTCCATGTCTTCAAACTATCATCAGTCAACAAACAACTTCTAAACTCTTTCCCATCTGAACCATTCCTCATAGGTCCTACCTCTCCCGCTAACTTACTGAGCTCAGACTCAGAACTGCTAACTGTCACTGAGTCTAAGTCCTTGGCAACCCCCTCCATATCTTCCTCATCCTCAACTACACTCTCCCTTAAGCTCTCTTCAATAGTTTCCTCCTCCCCCAGTACAACCGAAGCATCCAACCCGTCTCCCAAGTCCTCCTCGGCTGACTCCTCAACTGTACACCACAACTCTTCAACCTCTGCATCCTGCTCACATCTATCTAGTTCCACCTCGGCCTTGGCTTGGCTTCGCGTCAACACATTGACCTCTGCCTCTACTCTCTGCTCTCCCTTTCCTTCTTCCCTATAGTCTGCTATGGCCTTGGTGAAAGCACTTATCTCTTCCTTGTCCATGAGATTCATGGGAACTATACTAATCACTCCATCTCCCTGCCTCTCATCAATCATGGCTAACTGTGATCTGACTATACCACCCACTTCGAAGGACACCACAGTGCTCCTGTGTACCTTCTTAGTGCCATGCACATCCGCTACGTGCACTTCCCCACAATCCCTGTGGTTCTCTCTCAGTAAAGCCCTAGGGACTACTCCAATACTCGCCCCCGAATCTACCAACACCTTGCAAGGAGCCCCATTCACCCGACCCCATGCAATATTATCCTTCTCTCCGTCAACAATCAGCTTTGCAACTTTCCCACCTTCCTTTTTCACAGGCGCCCCAACTTTCTTGTTATTACACTCTGAGCTTCTATGACCATATTTGCCACAATTGTAACAGGTCACAGAGCGAGACTCTGTAGGCTTCCTGCTGGTGTCAAAACTCCTGTTCTTGGAGCAATCAGCAGCTCTATGGCCCTTAGCTCCACAAGAAAAACATGTTATTTCCCTAGCTCCAAATAAGTCTCGTCTCTCAGTTTTGACAATCACTCTCTCTCCTCCAAAATCAATTACTCTTGGCTTAAAGAAATTGCCTTTCTGTCTTCCAGACATCCATGTCTCCCACAAATTTCTCAAACTCTCTGCATCTTTCACATCTTTGCCCTCCAGGAATACTCTTCCTGCCTGTGGCATCACCCTCCTGGTGCATGCCGTAGCTAGTGCCACCACACACTGCTCTCTTGTCATGCAACCCTGCATGATATACCTGCAGATCCTAAGTATCTGCTCACAACACTCACCACCAGACTTATGCTTCAAGGACTCCCCTGTCAATTCGAATAGCTGGTGCCCATACGTAAGTGAAGTCTCCCCCACCGACTTCAACAGAACTCTCTTCAGTTCCTCATACTCAACTCCATCCTCCCGTATGCTACTCACTCTAGCACACAAATGTTCTGGCAGCCTCGGAAACAACCTCTCCGACCACTCTGCCTCTCTTATCTCTGATTCTCTCATTACTCTTTCGAATTTTCCCAAATAATCCACCAACTCCGTACCCTCCTTGTATGATCCCATTGCCTTCAATTTCTCCTGTAACAATTCCCTCCTGTCTCTCCTAAGCAACTCTTCCTGCCTTCTAGCATCTTCTCGTTCCCTCCTCTCTTCCAGAGCTCTCTCTCTGGCCCCCTCAGCTTCTCTACGACGTTCCTCCTCTTCTATCCTAACTCTTTCACATTCCCTGCGCTTCTCCTCTTCTTCTTTCCTACGTTCCCTTTCCTCCTGCTTATCCCTCTCATCTTTCTCCCTCATATATCTAAGCAACCTGCTCAATTCACTCTCCTCCCGTCTTGCCATCTCCTCAGGCCTATCGGTCCCGACCTCCACAATAACTTCTGCCTCAGACTCACCACCTGACCCAACTGTGCCACTTACTTCCTCCTCTGACTCCTCTGCTATCACGGCCTTGCCCTCCAATGGTCGTGACGGATAGGGAGATCTCCTGCTATCTCCTGACTTGTGGGAAGGTTTGTAGTCAGAATCCACGGGTGACAACCTCCTGCTAGATTTCTTTTTAGTCGCCACGGCTCTAACCTCTGACATGGGGAAATGAGTGTCCTCGCCCCCCTGCTGGTAAGCTGTACAGAAAAAAAACACAACAGATAATAAAACTCAAACAAAAGGGAACGGTTTTACAAATCGAAAAATGCAACACAAAAAAAAACAGAACTGACTGACACACAATACAACACAGAACTGTTAGGGATATTCCCTGTCCAAATCCGTGCAAGCTCCTTCGCTGCCGAAGCGCGTCGGAATGAAGTCCCTTCAACTGAAGTCTGGAACTGTGATGAAGTGTTCACTGCCGCCTAAGCCCAGTGAAGTGATTCAAGTTCTTTCCCTGCCGCCTCAGCCCAGAGAAAACGAAGCCCCACAGCCGAAGCTTGAAGCTGTGATGTACCTCTCGGGAGCGTCCTCCTCCGAAGTTAGAAGCGGGCTCAGCTGAAATGAATTCCGCCTGCCCTAGTAGACTGACTGTAGTTGTCTTCACCCCCACAAACGAATTCGCAGTAGGTCCGTGTCGTGCTCTTCTTGGGAATGTCTTCCGTCCGAAGATCCCACCGCTGCCACCAGATTATGTGGCGTCCGGCCTGCGTACAGAAACGGATGCACCACACAGCTCTGGGAACAGCGAGTAATTCGCTGCCACCAGAGTTCAGCAAGAGGGTTGGTGCCTCACTTCGAATAGGTTTTACTAAAACTACTCAATGAACTGAACTGACTACAACCACGAGATGAGTGAGCTTATGAGACGAGCTCACTCAATAACTGACCAATGAAATGATTGCACAAATTATGCGGTTGACCTGCGCACTACTGACTACTACACGCACACACATAAATGTTCTGACACTCGACTAATATGATACACAACACACAAATGTTCTATTGTCTCTATCTTCTTCTCTCTACTCTACTTCTCTTCAACGAATGTGGGCTGGCCCACATACTGTTTGGCAATAACTTGGTAAGTGGTTTTTACCTCCCATTTAACTCGATGTAGTAGAGCTCCACGATCAATGACATACTTTGCATTTCTTTGATATTCGCAACCATTTATTGAACTTGTAAAAAAGTTAGCTAGTTGTGACTTGGCACCTTTGCGGATAAAGCCATCCTTAAACAAGGAAGTAGGAACTGAAGAAAGTTCATAGTTGAAGTACGGCTTCATATCTTCTTCCCTTTCTGCGGTTGCAATAAGTCTTGAAAACAGAATTGTAGAGTCAATATGAATTTTTTGCTTTTCCACTTGAATTCCAGGTTGCAGGTGAGATAAAGGCTTTATATGGTCACTTCTTTTGATTAATGCTTCTGATATGCTTTTTCCATCAAGTTTTTTTATGAATAATACTTCCTACCAATTCTGTCTTTTCTGGGTTGATGCCATCACCATCTGTTGCAGTTAAACCAGTTGATATTGAGCGTAATTTTTTCTCATCCACATCAAATGGTTCATGTGATTCAAACCACTGTTGAATTTTCTGCAAGTCTTGGAAGTCACGATTGCATCTCGTTGTTCCAAGATCTACATGCTACTCACTTGTGGAACTCTTCAAGTTGGTCAACGTAGTCATGGAATTATGAACTCCTGCACATTTGTGCATGCTGTAAATCCACTGGTGACGCACACTATCTGTTAATCCTCGTCCTCTTGTGAGCCCCCCACGACTTTTTATAGACCTCATCATGACCTGCTCGATAACTAAATCAGTCCATAGACCTGCCCATAGACCTGCCCAAAATCGATTACTTCTACGAATTGTATGAAAGCCTTTATTGATAGAACATTGATGCAACCAAGGATGGTCATTTGGAAGGTTTTGCATTAGTTGCAAATAAAATCTAGCACTTTTGGCATAATTAATATGTCCAGTGGCTGCAAATAAATTGAGCATATTGGTCACTGCAACAAGGTGCAAAGGCCAATTTCCAATTCTCTCTGCACGAATAAAAAGTCTTAAAACTTCGACATACTCAATGTATTGTAGCCACAGCTTTGCTGTAGGCGAACTTTCTGCCAATATTTTCTTGTATTGTCTAAGACTTTGCTCAAATTTTATGAACTCCTGGGATTCAACCACTTCAGCATATGACTTCGATTGCTCCAGTACTTCCTGATACAGATTTTTTTTAACTTCTTCCATGCTTAGTTTTTCTATTCCTTCAACATTAACTTTCTGGTTTTTGAAACCATTAATGTCACTTTGCATATTGACATCTCTGTCTTCATCCTCAGATTCGATTAAATCTATTGATGTTGTGTTCAGTTGAAGCTCAGCAGGTAAGATTGCTACCATCAATTTATTCACTAAAGCAGACTCTACAAGAAAATGTCCGCGCAAAGCTCTAGACACAGCTTTTCCGGTCATTATATGATTTACTGCATTAGGGCCATAAATAGTTTCCAAAGCTTCTTGCAATCCTGATCCTTTCATCATGTGACCAATGCTGCCAATGAAGCTCATCATAGTGTGGAATTCACCAAGCCTGCACACAATGTTTAATGATTTTGATTTAATTATTTCCATTGCCTATAGAGGCTGGTCAAAAGTGATACATGGAGTAGGAATATTTAATTGTTGGGCTTGACTTTGTATGTATGCCAGAGTAGAATAAAGGCAGTTGTAGTCAGATGGATTCAAATCCAAAATAGGTAAAAGTAGTACTTCAGACTTTGGAAACTCTTCTGTACTGAACACATGTTGCATAAAACCGGACCAATTTGGCCTTGGCTTATCAGTACCTCTAGTCAAAGATCCCATGTGCCATAGAAGATCTGAACATACCTCAGGTGTGTATGTGTAGGGAACTTGTAAATGAAGAATTGGATTATATGTAACTGAAGCTAATGCTTTAGCAGCTGAGGGTATTATGTTAATAATGGCAAGCCTTTATCTTTCGTTAACTCGGTCACTGAAATTCGGGACTGTCGAGCTATTATTCTTGAACTTACCTTTAGTGATACCTTGTCATGTGGTGTTGAAATGGCAATAATTCCCATGCCATGGAAAGTCCCCTGGCCATCTAGAGTGATTGTGTTGTGGTCCACATTATCAGCTACCCATTGCGTAAAAGTGCCAGATTTATATTCACTCAGCAATGTTTCTGGTGTTTCACTTTGAATGACAGATGGCCTGTATCTTGTAACCTCATCATAGCTGATGGAGAAGCCCTAGTGAGACAACTCCTGCCATTTTGAGCCAAAAACGTGGTCCATTTCAACTCCTACACCAAACAATGTTGGTGTTACAACAGATCGAGGGCAAGATGACTGCACTATTGCATGGCCAATACTGTTCTGTTTCACTTCTGAGAGAACAACAATTTTCAGGAATGACAACAGATGAGGGGGTATCCACTCATGACTTTTTTTAATATTTGAAATATCTTCATTCGTTGGATATGAAGTTTGATCATACACTTTATTTCTGATTTCTTCTTTTATTATTTCTGCTGCCATCGTCACAATACGTTCAGCTTCACATTCAGCATCATTGCCTTTTATATCCCGCTGTTTGCTTACTATATACTCAACCATGTTTCTAAAACAGATCACATCTTCTCGCCCTTCAACATTAGCAAAAAAAAATGTATACAATTCAGCACCGGCTTCTGCCTCAAACCACTTGATCAAAAGAGTGAAATTACACTATTCATCTGTTCGTCTTGATGTCGTCCTCCATCATGATGCGTGCTTCCTGATCTTTTTTTACCTAGATCTTTCTTAAGCATAAATCGAGTACGACAAAAATCATGATATACAGCTTCAGCTGCCACTAAATCAATGCATGACAATATGCGATTTTCAACCTCAGCTGCCCACTCATCTCTTCTCTCGACAACACTCCAAAATTCTTGAACGGATAGGAATAGTTGACACTCTACCAACTTTCGTTCTTTCTGGATGCCGCAAATCAACTACAACCGACTTTCTACAGAACATACAGTTCTCCTTCCAGTTAAGTGGTGTAAAAGAAGATTGTAATCTCTTGGCAAGAGGGACTTCCCCAGTTGTGCTCATTGATTTTTGTTTGGGATTCGTAAAATTTCGACGACAATCTTGGTGTACTAGTATATTCTGGAAAGAACTTGTACATAGACACCACTCTAGATATTCACATAGATCTGTTCTTTTGTTCTTTTCACTATAATTCAACAGTGTGCGTACTCCCTTCTCGGTGACATGAACAGGCTCACTGCTATCAAAACCAAGCTTGCATATTATACAGTAATTCTTGAAGGAGTTGCTTGCTTCAGCCATTTGTTACCTGTAACATTGACAGATTGAACCTACTACAAATATTTTGATATATTTCCTAAACTTACTAAAAGAACTCTTTCAGGCCAGTAGGTACCATTAAAAAGTGAAGTACTCCAGAAAACAGTTTGATTGAGAACAAACTTACCCTGAGAAATTGAGTGTAAACACTCATGCATAGAAAAGATGTACTAATTGTGTTAATTCAACTTGTGTACATAGAAAAGATGTACTAATTGTGTTAATTCAACTTGTGTACATAGAAAAGATGTACTAATTGTGTTAATTCGACTTGTGTACTGCATAAGCATGTGTTTGTGCATCTGTTAGCAATTAACACATTTCCCAATCAATGTGATCTGCAAGACTTTTCAAAGAGGTGCCACTTGTTTTACAATTAGCATGCTAGCTTGACTTGTAATCCGATAATACGATTATTTTTGATAAAACACTGTAATATCTTTTTTTCTCCCAAAGTGGATTTTGGTGGATTTTGGATATGTTCCATGTCAAAAATTTGCGGATTTTTTGATACCAAAATTAGCTTCACACCAATTTTTTCTAGGTTCAACCCTAATTCTACCCGACTACTTTTTATTTGGCTATGAACTATATTATAATCACTTAAATGACAACATGTGGTACAAAAAGCAAAGAATGGCTAAAGACATGATTAACACAATAATGGATAACTGCAACTGTATGATTGTCTGGAAAGAAAAACCATTCAGCCAGAAAATCGATGGTGACTTGTCTCACAAAAATAATATACCAGAAAACTCAAGTTATTGAATTAACTGGACACAGAAATCTGCAAAGTCTCAACAGTTACAAAAAGATATGTCTTGACTCATACAGGAAGCCTGAGCCTTCAATTTCTAATACTTCATCAAGTGGTACTGCAAATCAAGACTTAACACAGCAACACAAGACACAAAGTTTGACAATGTCCACTGCATCTAACTACATACAATAATAGTAGTAGTAAAGCACTGATAGATGAAAGAATAACACACATAGATATGTTCAAAGGATGTGTTTTTATTTAACATGAAAGGTTATTATGAAAACAGAAAAATTGGAAAATTAACCCCGAGGGGATGCAATAACACTTAGAATACCAAAGTGAACATGATATGGTAAAATATTGGGGTAGTTTGATTTGCAATAAGTTCAGTATAATGATAAATATATATATACATATATACATACCTGTATATATACATATATAGTGTACTGTATAATTGCTAATTTTTAAACTCTCTCTCATCTGACTTTATTCAAAATCAGCAAACTCCAGCTAGCTGCCATACATTTTCTTACTGATCAGAATTGTATTTATAAACAACTTGCCTTAAGATAAAGCATCTTAAACAGAATATATGTTTTGTAAATGACAACACTTTCCCTAGGGATAAGAATTATGAGTTTTAGAGCAGCTTTATCTCTCCTCACTTAACCAGACCACCATTACTTACTTAGAGAGTCTGGTACAGAGTCTGGCTTTGGTTTGAGTTTTGTTTCTTAACTGTCATTACCATTATTCTCTTCAACTTTATCTGAGTTGTAACAGTGGAATATACTTTACTGTGCTGCTAAAAATAGTTAGATGTGATGAACTGTATAATTCAATTTGATACTCGTAGAAAATGAAGGTTGCTAATTGTTAAATTAGGAATCTAGCTTGCTTGCCATTTTGTGCTGAAGCACACCACTGGCTAGTTGATTTTGTCCAATAAGCATCTGTAAATTTACCACTATAATCAACTTCTGCTGGAATAAACATCCCTGTACTTATTTTGTTTTTTTGCTTGTTTTTGTTTTTTGTTTTTTGTTGTTTTTTTACTCTACTAGTGAATTTACTAATTATTACGTTTGTGCTTGTTTGTTTTAGAGGATTTAAGGACAATGTGTACTACCAGAGCTCAGTTGGAAATAAGTAAGATACAGTGTATTATCAGTGTGTTACCTCTACTTACTGTAAAGCCTGTTGTAAAGGCTGTTGATACACCGTTATATTCATGTACCCTGTCACACTCATAAAATGGGTGGTCATGGTAATCTACAAGACAAGCACCATACTAAAATTAGAATAAATGTTTTTATTGTCCTACACTTAGTTGTACATTAATTTCAGTATGCAATATTTATCCTCTTGCTGTCTCTGGAAACAAAAAATATTGCTATTATAAATAAAGGATTTAAATTTGATTGTAAGTAAATTATGAAGATAATTATCTGCATAACCTTGCTAATAAAAATGCACTTATCATATAGTTCACCAAAGTATTGCCAATTTAGAACAATCTACAATAACCTATGCAGTAACTTTAATACACGATCCTGTGATTGTTCTGTTTCTCACCTAATTGGATTGTAATTATTTAGAAGTTTCTTTTCTTCTCTCCTATTTGGAAACATGAAAGAATTAACCGTTGTTTTTTTTGTTTTGTTTTTTGTTTTTTGCTGTTGGAATGTTGTATTAGTTAAACACGTGCAATATTGACCAATACTGTCGGTATGGAAGTGTGCATGTAGCTCTTGTCTTACAATAGGAAGAAATCTTTAGTTGTAACTGATTGTATTTATGTGAATTTAGCTGTGAAAGGCATTGCAATGAATCCTTGTTGTAATCAAGCTGATCAAGAAAGATTTGAAGTATGCTTAAAACAACTCATCAAGCGATGTGAATTTGATGTAGAAGGTGTGAGTGAGCGTGAAGAAGAAACTCAGCCTCTTTTAATCAGGTACACAATAGTTTCAAGAATTTAGTTAATTTGCAGGGCTAATTTGCTTGCTTTCAATTTTTCCTTCGCTCTCTTCTCATTTTCAATCTCTTTCACTCTCTTATTTTTCTGCATGTCTATTTAGAATCTGGAAAGTTCATATACATGTAGGCAAGCTAATGCAGCTAAAGGAGACATTGTCAGAAGGGTACAAATTTAAGCCAATAGGAGACTAAATAAAGTTCTGAAATCCGTTCCGTATAATGGCTGTTGCACAATTTTTTAAAAAACGGTACGCCATTTGGTTAAAAAAAACGTCCGTTCCGTTTGACCGCATTACCGTTTTAATCTTTCTCGTTCATGGCATGCCTCATTCAAAGAAATATTTTTAAAATCATTTATCCAATAAAATGTGTAGTATATTAGTAGTGTCTAATACAGTACTGACGAGCCTTGATCTAAATGCTTAAATATTGTTTACTACTCACTGCCTAACAATACATAGCAGCTCCATGACAGCTACTGAAAGATGACAGTCCTTGTTATTAAATGGCAAGGACACTTTACAGCAAGCTGTCTCAAGGGGAGTACTCTTCCACTTCTGCAAGGTTCTAAACAGAACACTTAGGTTTCAACGAAACTAGAGGTTATAAATTATAGAATGTAGTTCCCTTTAGCAGTGTACAAGGGCATTTTTACTTCAGCATATTGTCAAAGTACACTTTAACTTCAGTGCGCTGCTAAACACTACACTTATAAGTGAGAAACTAAATTTTTGCTAATAACAGGCCATAATTCACATTGAGCGATTTTATTATAACTAATACTTTGAGTGTGCAGCAAGTTAGGATTATATAGTTCTCTCTTTATGAGTCAGTCAGTGAACAACGCACCTTTACGTTGATGGCCTTGAGCATCATTATGTAGGTGCTTTATTAGCTATTGTTTAATTATATTTTACTAGCTCAATAAGGTGAAACACACCACTAGTTGATGTGTATACACACACAAACACACACACACACACACACACACACACACACACAACTGTAATAGTCAGCTCTATGGTCATTAAAATCCTATTCATTTTCTTAAATATCCAGCATTTCAAATTGCAACTTGGACAATGTCAGAGTGATAGCCTGGTGAGCATGTCGTGTTCTTGTAAGATGAGCAGTTTTCAGGGAATCTGCAGTAACAAAGGAAGCTGCATATATAAGCTTCTCTCAAAACCATTGTCCACCCGGAACACTTTAAGCAAATTTTCACAGTATTCCAAATTAGTTTTTACTCTTGATACTGTAAACTACTGATATAGTGTTTACCCATGTGTCTCTGGCCAAGACCACTCAACAAATTAGCTGTGATAATTTAGAAACTGAAGCTTTTGTTAAGGGTGGCCGCACATAACAACGCGCACCGCCTGTAGATCCGGATATTAATTTATTTCCCGCCAATATCCCACCATTCGATAATACACGAGCAGTAACAATCGCACAGTAGCAGCACAACTATACTTCGCGAAGGTGTGATGTCTTTAGCTTCTGGTTTCTCATAGCTATTTACAGCAACACTCTTTATACAAGTAGTCCTGATCTGAGCTCACGGGGCAAGGTGTACCAGGCTGCCTCTCCTCCTTTAGCCATTATCCAGGCTCTGCACATCTGAGCTCGAGTGTTGTAGTGGAGAAGCCCCTGTAAGTATATAATAGTAGTAATTGTCAACAAAAAAAAATTGCGTAAGCGGTGTGCAACCACCCTTAATAAAGCACCGAATGTGCAAACCCTCAGCATCACTATAAAGTAACTATCTATTACAAAGACCCAAAGAATAATTTATTAGGTGTAGTAGTATCAATATGTCGATATATGTAGCTCATGCAAGTCTATATATGGCTTGTGCAAATCTATATGTATCTCTTGTGATGAAAAAGTAGACAGTTAATGCTGTCTTCATAAAAAGCATGCAATGACATTCGCCTATGAGGTAGTTTCAACAGGAAACTCCACCTCATCATAGGCAGCGGAAGGTGGGGGCTGAGGGGGCTCCATCCCCCCAACTGTGATGGGTAGGGACAGAGCCCCCCAACTTTTGGACTGAAATTATATATATATATTTTATTTTTTTTCAAACCCCTAATAGCATTGTACGCAATCACCATTAACAATTTTACTCGCCAATAGCCTCCTATTGTGTGATCTCTGTATAACTGCAGCATAGAAAACCTGAGGCAATAATCAGCAGTAGATATCTGGTAAGGTATTGAAATATTATAAGTTGCTAGAGTCATTCCAGTATTTGCCGCTCATTATCAGTCTCTGTGTAGCACCAGCTGCTAGCTAGCTCTATGCATCCACAGCATTGATACCATCAACAGCAGTGCCGCCACAGTGACACCATTATAGAGTTTCTACTATCAAATGTACACCATCCGAAAAATCAATTTTTATCAGAATAGTTGAACTTAGACACTAAGACAAGATTGGCTACAGTTGGAGCTGTACGCCACTCTCCTCAAAGCAAAATATACATATTTTTGTAGTTGAAACTACTTAAAAGAAGCAAAATTTAAATGGCATTCTTTGTGCCATTTTGCTTGATTCTTCATGAATAAGAATTATGCTTTCGTACTGAACTTCTCACTTGGTAGAGATTCCAGATTTTTTACTACTGGAAATGACAAATTGAAGGGCTGCAGGCATCGTCCAGCACCAAACAACATGTACACTACTAGCAAGGTGTATGCACTTTCCTGCGCTAGACTAATAATTGTGAGATTTTGCAAGAACAAAATTCAGAATTATTTTTTTATATTTTGCTGAATGTCTTCAACATTGGTCCAGCAGTACACACTTTCATGAATAGTTGGTCATAAGAAACTACACTCTCCAAATGCTACTCAAATCTACATTTCAAAGGTGAGCCATAAGCCACATGATTGGGGTGACATGCTCCCCCTAAAAGATATAATTCAACGAGTTATCAACTTTTGCAACCTTAATACTGTACTAAACGATGCCCCTATGATTATTCTGTTGGACCACTTTCATATATCCCTTATACACATGTATCCAACTCCTTTCCTTTCTTCAGCTCTTTCTTCTTGAGTCATAGAGTCCCTCCTCTTCCTTTGTCTATCTCTCCTGCTTCTCGGTCTCTCTGTCCTTCTATCTAGAATGTTGACATATGCCTTGCGAAACTTTTGCCTCCCTGTTGAACTATTGACTTCTTTTTCAAAACTATTACCACCTTTCCTGCCCACTTTTAGCAACAAGTAATCACCTTCTAATGAAGTTGATGAGGCTTTACTAATCCAGCTAATATTGAACCACAAATTATTCATGGATACACACAGCATCTTCAACTGACAGACAGTCTATTATTATGTAGTAGCAAGTACCCGCCACACAGTAGGATTTGATGTAACAACTTTTTAAATTATTATCCTGCTCTTTTTTTTTTCACTTCTTCATTGATGCAGTCAGCCTTTTTCACTTGCTTTCTTTTTTCCTGACCCTTGTGTTCTCCAACCTCTCTGCCTTTCTTCTACAAAATTTGTGGTGGATTATGTTTAGCTACTGTAGGTGAATACTCTTTTCTAACTCCGTTCAGCGAATGAATTCATGAATACAGACACCCAGTGTTCCGTTCATATATATATAGCCGGAAATGAGGATAAGATCTATAAGTAGGGAAGAAGAAAAAAAAGACAGAAAAAAGAAGATGATACTGTAGGTTAATAAGGCACTCCAAGAATCATTATGCCGTTTGATCAGATGGTTTGTGGTAAGTGTGCGTGACTTGAAAAGTTAAGGGTTACCGCTTCAAACCCAATTTTTTTCGTCAACTATAGTGCGGGAAAGGGGTTTAACTCATGAACTACTATTCATGAATATACACCGTCATTGTTACTGACACAAAAGTGTATTATTTTATAGATTATTTCAGTCAAGATTTACTGATTCATTGAAGACAAGAAATGATCACTTTCTTATCTTATAAGCTTTTTGAGAAGAAAATTTGTGAACTTTCTGATAGGCTTGGGTATGCCCTAGAGCTGTACATACTATGACAGAAATTGAAAGTTTTTGTAGCTTTGTTGTATCATTATGAACAAAGTGGACTAGAAATTATTTTTGATGACTACTTTTGTGGTAATACGTGATAGAGGTAAAATCATGAAGTTGTACATTTTTTATTGATCCTTTAGTTATACTACAGCTTGACATTATGTAATATGATTAAACCACAATTGTTAAGCATAGCTAAAATTGAGTGAACTAAATTTTTCCAATCATTAAGTTGAAAACACTTTAAGAATAAAGTGCAATGTAGAGGTTCAAAACTCAGGCAATACTCATCTTTGAATGTGTCCATTCTCATATTTTAAGATTAGCCGAGGTACTTCAGGGGGAAAAAAAGGAGAGAACAGGAGGGGGAAACTGGTATAGCTGGTAGAGGATGATAACAAATGGATTAAAAAAATACCTTATACTACTGCATTCTTAATTTGCATGTGTGGCGGGGTATGTGGTAGACAATAATACCTGGCTTTTTTCTCTCTCTTTCAACAGGCATAAACTAAAGTGCCAAGTGATAGTGATACTATGACTCACAAAATTTGTGAGTAATCGCACGTGTAACGTGACTGAAATAGCATGTGCCACAGCTGTGTGATATTAGCAAAAGTTACATGTGCTATTACTTCCTAATAGTAGGCAAGCCTTTTTTTTCTTTTTTCTTTTTTCATGTGCACTGTAGCTACACTGTATTATTCACTCACTAAGGATTACCTTACTCCAGAACTTTATTCTCAAGTTATGGCTCCTCTAAATCTGTTTCCATCTAATACGAAGAGAACTTCTGCGCTAAAGAATGACGTAGTCTCCAACTAGAAAATACTAACTATAGCTTTCCAAGGCTAGCACGGCATGCATGCGCACTTACCCGTTCTAGTTCATTAAGCTACTGTGGTATTTCACTTATGTAACTAGGACCTATGGTCAGTAAAATTGTAATTAATTTGACATGTACTAATAACTGCTAATTCTTACTGTACCTGCTCGGTGTGCCTAAACTGCTTATTTAAATCAGATAGGAAACACTTATGTAATAATGGTATATCATTAAAAATATAGTAGTGATGCAAATGATATTTGATATAACATATTTTTGTATGTTGACCTTTTAGGGCCGCGAATTATGATAACATATTTATTGTAATGAAGCTGATCAGAAGTTTTCATGTAAATGTGGAGAATCATGATTTAAAAACAGCAAAAACTGTTATGCATATTGCTTGTGAGAAAATGTCTAAGTTAAGGTTTTATCTAGTGAAACATTTTCCACGTTTGTTAAGCAAAAGAGATGTGACTGGTAAGCTGCCTCTGCATATCGCTTGTGCAAAGAACGACATCCAGTTCATCTCATGGCTTTTTGGAAATATATTAGCTATCGAAGATGATGAAGAAGAGAGCCTTTCTGGAGACTATGTTTTGCACAGAACAAGGTCATTATCGAATATTTTATCTCCTTCAGCTTCTGTGCCTTCTAATAAGAGCCTCCAAGTTATTTTTCCACAGTTTCCTACAGATTTTTCATCCACTTCTTCGTTTAAGAAAAAGCAAAAGGATAAACCAGGTTCCTATTCTGAAGATGATAATATGGGAGAATGTAATCATCACAACAAAGATGGAAACAATAATCATGATTCTAATCCTTGTAGTGCATCATTTCTGAGTGAAATGGCTTTTGGTATAGACAGATCTTTATCTGCATCCTATAGTGCAAGTAGCCGATCAGGATCAAGTGAATCCTCTAAAATTTCTAATGCTCAGCAAATTTTTCAAAAAGCAAAGGTTAAAGAAAGTTTTGACCTTAGTGGCCAGGAAAATAGATCTGAGGAAAGATCAAGCGTGAATGAGGCTTCACTATCAATAGCGTCAAACCCCAATAATACGGGAGATGGTATAATTCCAATACAAATGTCATCTGGTGTGAATGATGCGTCTTTATTTTTTAAAGAAAATGCTGAGCGTGGTGGGATCTTTAAAGGACCCCGTACATCTTCAGTGTTGAAATATTCTGAAGAATATTTGGAATCTAAACCTTCATTGCAGTCCCAGCAAGCTGAAGTAAATAAACTTTTGGATCTTGAGAATGTGATCTCTCTTCAACCACTCACTAGAAGAGAAGTTGTTGACATTAAGCCATTTTCTGTGGATGAAGAAGGAGATACTATATTTCACATATTAGCTCGTAATGATTACTATGACAGTCTTGCAGTCATGGTCAGAGTGGCTAACTTTCTTAAGCATGAAGTCAAACTAGATATGATGACTACTAGAGAAGGTTTTCATTCCATGCTTCCTATAGAAGAAGCAGTACATGTCAGAAGTTCTAAGTGTGTTCAAAAATTAATACAACTCTGTATGGCTGCCGGCCGCATGCCGGAACTTCTTCAAGATCCTCATGTACTTAAGTGTGCAGTCTTTGTGAATGATTACAAGTTAGTGAGAATTCTGATTGAAAATGGGTTTCATCAGGGAATTAAACCAGCAATCTCTTTGGCTATTCTTTCTGAATATGAAGATCTGCTTCGTATTCTTTTATTTTGGCAGACTCAAGTTATTAACTCCATGGAATATGCGCAGGTTAAGAAATATAAAGGTCAGCGAATCCTTAGCCTTAACAAAGGAATCATTAAGTGGTGTGAAATACAGCTTGAAAGCTTTAATCAAGAGTGGCTGCAGGATGCTGCATGTGCAGCTAGTTCGGTATCCCAATGCTTAGGATATTCAGCAATATCTGGTGATATTACAGAAAAAAATTTTGAATACTTTCGAGCACTTGGCACAGAATGCTTACAGTATTTTGACAATTTGAGCTATAGCAGTCTTAAACCACCTCATATTTCACTGGCACCAATTGCTGAGGTCAACATCAGTGAAAATCAGTTAAAATTCATCCCAATTGAGCTATTTCAGATGCAAAATTTAACAATTTTAAATCTATCACATAATGCCTTGACTGAGCTTCCTGCAAGTGCTGACTTGAAAGACAACTTGTATACATCTCAACTAGAGAAAATTGATTTAGATTGGAATCAACTTGAAGAACTTCCTGAAGAACTTTTTCGAGGTGTGGCAAACTCACTGACGGAATTATCAGTTCAGTACAATCAACTTGAAAGGTTACCTCCTGGATTGTGGGTCATGCCTAAACTGAAGAAAATCAAACTAGCTCACAATAAGCTGGAAAAATTGCACACGTTAAGTTTACCATGTTTCTTTAATGATTTTAACACTTCTAACAATATCAAAGTTTTATTTGATACAGATTCTAGTGGAAACATTTTGTGTAATGGAGATACTAATACAATTGAAGTTAAGCAGCTAGTGCAATACTTGCAAACATTGTCAAAATTTTATTTGACATTATTTTCAGCTAGAGGTCTCAATAATATGGTCAATTCCATAAATGTAACAAGAGAGCTGATTGATATCCATATTGCACGATGTTGTACATTTCAGCAGACAACAGAGGAAGTTGTCACTAGTACACTGAATAGGGAACCACAAATTCTACGTTTGTTTGAAGGAGAAGAAGATATGGATTCTATCATAAAGTGTACACTTGAATTGGAACTTCTTGATTTGTCTTACAATCAGTTCTGTAATTTTCCATGGGACTTACCGTGTCTGGTTCCAAAGCTTCAGAAATTAGACTTTCGTGGCAATAATTTAAAAAGTGTTGATATTGTTCATAGCATGCCCAAGAAAATTCTTTCTGTCATCTTGGTCCAGAATAAGCTTTTCTCTCTGAATCGCCAGCGCTCACAGAATTTACCTTGCGGGAATGTACTGAGATTGCTTTGTTCAGATGATTTAGTCACAGAAGGATACTGCCAGCATTGCAATCATTCAGCATTGGAACAGCTGAGTAATCTCATGTTAGACCAAAACGAACTAAATTATTTTCCCATTATGGACAGTCCTCGAGTTGAACCTTCTTGTGTAAGTTCAGGATTGTCTGATTTTGACATCATAAAGTGTGATACATATTTCCCAGAACTCTCTATACTATCTCTATCAAGGAATAAGCTTACTGAAGTACCCAAAAAATTGCATCAGTTGGGCCACTTAAGTTCTTTGGATCTTTCATACAATGAGATAACTGAGTTGCCCTTAGAAATGGGCCTAATAAACACAAGCAATTTGCTTCTGCTCAAGCTGGATGGTATGTACATTAGAAATATTTCAGAAGGATTGTTAAGCAAGCCTAAGCAGCTAATAAATCATCTTAAATCTCTTAAACAAAAGTAAGTAATGCTAATGATGCGTTATTATTAATAGAAAATTAATGTGAGCACTATATGCAAATCAAGGTCTATCTATATGTTTGTGGATCTACCTATTTGTTTTTCAACTTAATGATTTTTTTTTTTTTTTTTAATCATCTCTTACATTTTTTCCCCTTAATATTTTAACTTTAGGTTAGATTTTTTTACTTTCTTCACATGAGTCCATTGTGGTTAGCAATTTGATGGCAGAATAAATTTTAACTAAGTCTGTGTAAATATTACATAGGGTCTTGGTTTAGTAGTAGACATTGAGCACAGTATCTGTTTAAGTTGCATTTCCAGTGATTTTTTTAAATTGTTAACATTGATAAAAATTACCTAGGTCTCAACCTTATCGACGAATGAAGCTTATGATAGTTGGAGGAGCAAACATAGGCAAAACTTCTTTGCTTATAAATCTTGTCAAAAAAGGAAAAGTGAAGCGATTTGTTGAATTGGAAAAAGGCATCAATGATCGTCCGTTGTCTACAGTTGGAGTAGAACTTGGTGACTGGGAATACTGGGTTGGAAGCAGGCCCAAAGTTACCTTTATGACTTGGGACTTTGGTGGACAGGTATGATATTTGTGATTTGATGTATTTTTTTTATTGATTGAATACAATTATAGGAGGAATATTATGCCACTCACCAATGTTTTCTAACGAAGAGATCCCTTTACCTTCTTCTTTGGAATATCACAGACGGAGAGCAAGGATTGCGTGATCTTCAGCCTTGGCTTGAAAACATAGAAGGACGGGCTCCCAAGTCCCCAGTAATAGTCATTGCCACTCATTTGGACAAAATCCCTCAAAGTGATCGGGCTGAAGTGACAAGAGTAATGCAAGCTAAATTTGAAGAGATATATTTAAAAGATACACACCGAAAATATACATATCCATGTATACATAGACAATGCCAGTTTATTAGTGTCAACTTCAGCAAGAATATAGATACTCTCAGAGACTACATCTATGATTTTGCTCTTAAGTATAAAGTTCCTGGTATGTGTGAATTATAAGTAACTTAAAATATTGAGTTTAAATTTGATACATTTATAGATTATGATTAAGTGCACTTAATGATGTAAAAAATTTAAGTGCCTGGTCTGGATAGTTGTACGATGATAATAATCTTTAAAGTATTCTTCATTTTTCTAGTGGGCCCTCATGTGAGAAATGTTACTCCACTGCTAGATGAACTCATCCCACAGTCTTACCTGGTCTTGCAAGATATTGTGCAGGAGGCAGCTCAGAAATGTGAACAACTTCGAAAAAAACCTATTTTCACAAAGAAGGAATTTTTGTACGTTATTATAACTGTTGTATTAAAAATGTGAATAATGACAGTATAATTACTTTTTGCACTATATAGCCTGAATTTCACAACCAGAGTTATCATTATGTTTCTATGTTGTTGTTGTTGTTTTGTTGTTTTTTTTTTGTTGTTTTTATTTGGTTTCTCCTCTTTTCAAACTGTTAGGCTAAGTTTGAGCTAACTTTTATCCTGAGATATCTTCCTACATGTGCGAGTATTTAGGTAGTTTTATTGCCATTAGTAAAGTATATATATATATTTTACATAAGTGTCTTGTGGGATCTTGTTAGCCTTATTAGAAAACCTTCAAGTTTCTTTTTTTTTTCCCTACTTCTAATGTTAATTCACTCCTTTTGAGAGTATTAGGAGGGTATAGTTTGCCTTTACCATGCCCCAAATTTAATTTTGGAACTTTTATTTATGCATCCAGGTCTATTGAATTCACAACTGCATTAAATTAAATTAATAAATTTTCACTAGTCTTCAGAATATTATACATAGTCTATAATAGTCCGAAGACAAGAGACATTTGGTAACATGGTCTAAACTGGGAGTTAATTAGAAAGCGAGACACTACTAGGAGTAGCACAATAGAAAATTAGGGATATTTTTAATCGAGCGAAGCGAACAAGATTCTGGTAGGGGTGGATCATTGAAAATCGGGTATATGTTCGATGTTTATGTGTGTGTGTGTGTGTGTATGGATGGATTGTATGCCCCTTAATCGCACGCACAGGCTCTATGGCTTTTTAGGCTTGATCCAGGGTTTCTTCTGATACCACAGCATTAAGAAAGTCTTGCTTCAAACTTATACTCCAAATTGTGAGATAATTCAAGCCGAACGCTTGTTTTTCAAGTCACAAAAAGTTACTGCTACTGGTTGCTTGGCATTGAAATACCTTTACCAGATGAAATTTCTAAACCTCATCGTTTTTTGGCGCTGCTAAATCCCACTTGTTGGTTGCCAAGAGCCACTAGAGATAGTACAAGAGTAACCACTACTTGGGAAAATTGAGGTTGAGGTAAGAAATTAATTCCATTTTTTTTGCTAAAATTTTGGGTCAACGATCACGCAAGTTGTATTTTCTATTTTGAGGGCTTTTTTTTTCTTTCTTTTTTTTTTCATATTGCAAGGGTCAACTTGTTGTTTGAATTACTTGTGTACTATGGTTCACTCGCCATTTGTGTACATCATCACTAGTTATTTTAAGTTCTATTAAAGTACACATTAGGGCAGTCTTTTAGTGGTAATTCACTATTTGTAGTTAAACTATATTTTTCACATACATGTTTTCTGAACTTAGACTGTTGGAGCCAAAATTTTTATCATAGGACTGCTCTTGACTATTCTTTTATTTAACCATTTAAATAATTAAACTGCATTTACTATTATGCAAAGGAAAAGTATATTAGCTAATTTGCATGAAGTAGAGAATAACAATTTAGAATTGTTACTAATAGAAGCTCAATTTCTGATGAGCTTGGAGTCACTACAGGGTTCAAACGGAGTGCTCAGCTTATTCATCTCCTATGTAGCTGCTGCTGAATTCTGAGCTTCGGAAACCTATACTATGATTTAAAAAAAATAGGGTTAACAGATCCTCAACGACAAGCATTTTAGTGGCCATATTTGTACAAATAAATACTGGTGATTTTCTTTTCAATTTTTTATTACAGAGACATACTATGTCAGAGCAATATTATAAACAAATAATGGGAATAATTTATGAAGTAATCAATTGAGTAAGAGAAACTGTAGTTTTTAATAGCAAAGATAATTGTAATCTTATGGCATTAATTTAGCAGTGTCAATACTAGGTGGCTCGCTTGCCATTCGTGTTCAAGTACACCACTAGTACCCCCAGCATGCATGCGCTAGAGGGTTATAGTAGTGGTTTTGTCAGTCTGTCTGTTTGTTTGACTGTCTCTCATGCTCTGATTTTGGAGATTATACTAACATTACCGTTGGTTTAAGTATGAACTTACTGAGAACTATGTAAGACCTTTTATTGTGCTTTTTTGGGGGGGGTGGGGGGGCTGATTTTTTAGAAAGGTGCTGCGTAAGTTCTAGCTTTTGTGGGTAACTCCCCCTATTGTCATGTAATAATGTGAGCAAATTTTCTTGCTGCTCGTGGCAGTTTTGTTCAATGCTTTAACCGAGTGCTTGAATTGGATTTGCACATTGAAACTATACTACAAGTGAGTATCTCTTATGTTTACCATCTTTCTCTTATGAAAACAGTATTTATATCTACTGATTTCATTGCTTGAGTTATAGTCATTAGGAATGGCTGAATAAATTTTCTTTTCTTTTGGGAAATGATTTGTAATAGATAGCTAATGTATAGTACTGGGTGTTAGCACCTTTGGAATTTTATTCATAAAAAAAATATAAGTTGCTCCATGACGTTTAAGAAAGAAACTGCATTAAATTCATTGTTTTTAATTGCACTCATTGTAGCATGAAATTATTCTAAACATTATTTGTTAAGAATCCGGTATTTCTATGTCCATCTTGGTATTGCAAGTCTTTTGCAGCCTGAAACATTAAATTGGCCAAACTTGGTAACGTTTATATTTGTAATCTTCTTGTTTATCTATTTGATAGGCGCACCATTAGGAATTCACACCAACAATTTGATGAAAATGATTTGGAGCAAGCCATCAGTTTTCTTCATGACAGTGGTATTTTACTTCACTTCGAAGACAGCAGTTTGTTAAACAATATTTACTTCATAAGTCCTCAATGGTTGTGTACTATGCTTGCAAAACTTATCACTATCAAGGAATCCAACCCTTACCAGAAAAATGGTACATGTAGTATTTAGTATGTTTACTTTTTTTACATGATATTGCTTAGACAGTGTTGTATTTAGTCATCCTGATACTTGCTAATACAATCTGATAGTTTCATACTTCGATTAGGAGTTTTAACCTGGTGCTAAATTATCCTTACAGACTATGTGCATATCTTACTTCGATGAAAAAGCTTGGTTATAAATGAACTTAGCCTAGAATGCATTTTTCCTAGACCATACTTTAATAAAAAGTTTAGTAGTATGTGAATTTTCCTATTATCCTAAGTGTCCATGGTTACTTTAAAGCCAAATAGCTTCTGTAAGTGCATCATTCAATTAAGTAGGCTTTGCAAGGTAATTACATGTAATATTTTTAATTCAATATAGGGTTTATGTTTATGAAGGATGTATTCAAAATATACAATGAGATTTGTGAAGAATTCATCATTTTTATGCAAAAGTTTGAAGTTGTGCTCAAATTGGATGACAGCCGTCTCCTCATTCCATCACTCTTACCTGACTGTGAAGAAGATTCTTGTGTTGTATTCTCTAGAGCCATCACTAAGCAACTGCTCGAGTTTTCTCCAGATAAAAACTTGGAACCTACTGAAATGCCTGTTGTTCGTATATATGAAGTTCCTCATCCAATAATCACTCGATTTTATCTTATTCCCTTTATTCCTAGTGGATTTTTTGCTCGTGTCATGGCCCGGCTAATGAGTAGTGATATTATAGACAATTTAAATGAATATTTGCTGAATAACAAACTTGGAATTGACCATGTTATTAACTCCACACACTGGAAATGCTGGAGAAACGGCATCATTATCACTTGGAATCATTTTGAAATTTTTCGAATTGCTCCTTTACATACCACCCTTACTGGAATTCATACTGTTGGTGTTGTAACTCAAGCAGAAAAATGTGAATACATGAAAGATTTTAATGGCATTGAGATAAAAGTTGCAATTTTACCAGAGGAATATATACTACCTTCCTACGAAGGGACTGGGCGATCTCTAGCATCATGGCTCCTTCATCAGGCCACAATAAAGATAGAATCAGTGTTTGAGGACTGGTATGAGAGCTTTGCACGCAAGAAAGGTTTTGATCCACAAGAGCAGAATGTAAGGGTAGTAAATCCTTGTAAGGCGTGCATGAGTACTGTGGAGCAAGAACGTTTAAAATTACTCAATGATCCTCATTTGTCTATCACGCTGATGGACAGTCATACAGACCGAGTCTGTTACATGTTTACGTGTGCACATATTGCTCATACTTCTACTAGTGAGAAGATTCTGGTATGCCCTATACATGGCAATCAAAGTGTCTTTGAATTGGCTCCTGACATGGTACTTAATACAGTAGTCACTAGTTTAAGTCAATATTTTACGTATGTATTTCTTTTGTATCTTTTTTTAAGGTATTTAGTGATTTTCTGAATAGCAAGATATTTACTAATCCAGCAGCACTAACTATTCGAGAACAACTTGGTGATGGGGGATTCGGCACAGTTTTTAGGGCTACTTTACACACTGGGGTACATTTTTTGTTGGTTTGTTGTTGATTTTTATTATATTTTGTTGTTATTTTTATAATTATATTTTCTGTTTAATATTTAGGGCACAGTTAAGAATGTCGCTGCGAAACAATTTACTGCTGATGCTACAACTATTGATAATGATTTTAATATGGTGGCCCAACTAAAGGCATGGGACATCTACCAGAAAGCTAGTATGGAAGCTCGTGTCATGTATCAATTGTCTCATCCAAACATACTTGGACTAATAGGCATTTCATTACGTCCACTTACACTCCTTGTAGAGCTTGCTCCAAAAGGTGACCTTAAAAAATGTATTGAAAAATTTAAAAGAAGCAAGGTCAAACTTAGTCGCAAAACCTTACAAGCTACTCTAATTCAGGTACGTGTATTAAACGTAAAGTTGTCCCAATGATAATGTAGAAAGTCTTGGCTAGCTATAAGTACACTTTTGCTTTGTTTTTGTTTTTCCACTATACACTTTTCTGTTGGAATTTATTTTGATTTTTTGTACTCTCGTAGACAGCCGAAGCATTGAACTACCTACATTGTAAACAATTTATATATCGTGATTTAAAGCCTGAAAATGTTCTAGTATGGAGTTATCCTCTTCCTGAAACACAGTGGTGTTTTGAAGCTTCAATCTATTTGAAGCTTGCTGATTATGGAATAAGTAAAGAAATAACACCACAAGGCATTCGAGGAGTTGAAGGAACTCGCCCGTATTTACCTCCTGAAGTTATTTTACATGGTGGGCGAGAAGCATATTCCAACAAAGTCGATGTTTATGCCTTTGGAATGTTTATTTATTTCCTTATATCATTTCGAAGTCCTTTTGATTCTGGACGGCCTATTTCTGCGTTGCTAGAAGAAAGCAAAAGACCAGAATTACCCGCAAAGGTATGGAGCCATCTGCTATAATTAAAATTAACCTTTTTTGCTGTAGTTTCCTGTTAGAAAGTTTGTCTAGCCTACATATCAATAAATTAATGCTGTTTTATGTTGATATAACATGTATAATTTATCCATGTTTTCTATAGTAGCCTCAAATTATTAACTGCACACCCAGAGTGGTGCCCACACATAACCAATTTTGTTTATTTATTTCCTGAATGTTAAAATTCCTTGGGTGCATGAACATTAATTAACAATAGATAATAAAGCAAACAGTGAGGTGATTTTCATCCAGGATAATCATTTAGCTGGCCAACTATAGATACTGATGCTGAGGAGACATTCAATTTAAATCTTAAGATGTGCTAAACTTAATTTTAATCAAAATTTAAAATTAAATTTGAATAGAGGGATAGGTAAGTCTGCAAGCCTCTTGTGAAGAAAATTTTTTTAGCCAAACCTTTGTAATGATTATTATCTAAATCAGTTGTAAATGTTGTGGAACCCATTAAAATATCTAGTTAAAATTAGTTTAGAATACTAAGTATCTAATCACGGTTGCTGTTCTTAGTTGCAGTTGTTATTCAGTTACTGTTCACATTTTCTAATTTTAACTAATATAGTTATTATTAAAGTCATGTTAGGGCCTTGGAGTTATGCAGTAGGAGACAAAATAAAGTTTCAGATTTCGTTCCATACTACAGCTGTAAAATGGTAGTCTTGTACCGTAGTTTTTACTCTTGCGTTCCGTACCGTTTTGACTAAACGGCTGACACTGTTTACTAAAACGGTAAAAATCAGTTAAGCTTTTCCATTGACTCACTGATTTTCTAGCTAGAAACTCTTCCATAGCTATATCAGCAAGCTAAGGCCTTGTATCACCCGTTAAACGCTACGGGGATAGTGGAAAAAGGCTGGTACCAAAATTTAACTTGCTTCAATAAAGCTGCAGACTTAAGTTTCAACAGGCACACAGCTATAACGAAGTCCATACTTCGTAGGTCTTCTTTTACCTACTGATGGACTTCCAGTAGTAAAAATCTAAGCCCAAGAGGGCCCTAACATCGAAAAAATATTGATACTGTGTGGCAGTCGAGCTAACAATTGTCCATGGCGACTTCAAAAAATTTTACCTGAAAAGGTCCACCTCAGGAGCCTATAAACAAAAATTGGAACGTTATATAGGATAAACGTTGTTGTTTTTGTTGTTGTTGTTTTTGTATTTCTTTCAGCGCGGCATGCAGTGCAAGAAAGATTAAAATGGTAACGCGGTCGAATGGAACGGCCGTATTTTTTACCAAACGACGGACCATTTCCCCCCTTCATTTTTTATCGTTCTACGGAACAGAATTCGGAACTTTATTTTGTCTCCTATTGTATGTACAGTTGGTATTTATCAAAATAAATAGTTGTAGTTAAAAAAATATGAGTGTGCTTTGTTTTTGGCTTTACCATTGCACTTTTTTTTTTTCAATTGTCATTCTACAGATGTTGACATCATTACTACTTGTAGTGTCATTGTTACACTGGTAAAATTGTATAAGTTGCCTGCCTATATATTTATTATTATGTATAAGCAGCATTATTTCTAGCTGCACTTCTGCGAACATCCTCAATTAATATTTAGAAAATTTCTTTTAATCCCTAATCAAGATTTGGGCCCATTTCATACGGCCTTAAAATTCCAAATGCATGTATGCATAGATTTCCATGACTGTATCCTATATGACTTATTATGTTTACAATCACCTTTATGAAGTCTTAACAAGATTTGAGCAAGTTGCAGATGAATAGTTCTTTACTTATATGTTTAATGCATTTATTTAATATTTGAATCTTAGATGCAGCCAAGTAATATTCAAGTATTTGAACTTATGTGTTGGTGTTGGAGTGACTTGCCCATCTATCGTCCTGACTTCAATACTATACTAAGTGTTCTGAAGACAGATGTATTTACAAGACTTTTAGCTTCGTTTCCATTAACAGGAAATAAAGAGGAAGTCACTACCTCTTGTTTAAATCAGATTAAATCACCACGAATTACTTCAAGTAGCACTGCTAACATAGAGCCATCTATATCCTTATCAATTGTGTCTAACAGTATTTCTTCAAAAACTTCAGATGGCTTTAGAACTCAGATATGGTATGGCACAGACTTTGGAAAATATGGCATTGTAAACTTTCAGAATAATGTCATTACACATGAGGTAAACTTTTACTAAACTTTGTAATGTCATGGTTTAGTGTGTATTACTGTACTCTTATTTTAATTTAATGTATGTTTGTATCTATATTGTAGACTTATGAACTTGCCAAGAACAAATATATTTCCAGTATTGGTGTTATACACGGCAACATATGGATTGCCACAATTGGCTATGGACTCACCATAATAGACACCAATACGAAGGAAACCCTAGCCCAATGGGGAGTACTAGAACATTACCAAATATTTGACATTATAGAACTTCCCATGAAGCAGCAAGTTATAGTCTTATCACATAGAGGAATATTTATATTTGATAGTGATATAACAAACTTGAGCACTAGTTTTTCTCCAAAGCAAGAATTGCAGAAATTTGACAAGGATATCAGTGTAGGAGTTATTGTATCACCTTACTCTATAGCTTCAGAAATTTGGGTTACTTCTCAACGAGCAAAAGTATTGTATGTCCTTGAAATGGAGTCGTTCACTGTTGTTGGAAAAGTTCCTTTTGTTTCTGGAGATGTTGGCACAAACATTGTTCGCCACATGGTTACAATTGAAGCTCTTGATAGTGCATATTTGGCTATGGCATGCAAACACATTATATATATGATAAATACTCGAGAAAGGAAACAATTAGAACATCAGTTTAATTGCCAGCAAATTTGTGCTGAAGGTGTTGAGGGGACCAGTAAGTAAAGAAATACCTCTACTTTTTAAAGAAAAATATGTATGATATTGTCCATGAACATTTTTATGTAATTGGCAAGCAAGCGAGACACTCACTATCAGGGTAACACAATTAAAAATAGGGGTTATTTGTTTGTTTATATATGTGTGTGGACGTACATATGTCATTTTGTACTTTGATTCGCATTTTTGTGTTTGCTTCGTGATCTACCCCTTCCCATACCTTTACTAAACAGAATCTTTCTGTTTAGCGATCCCGTATCATTCAAGGAAATTTAATTGTTTACCCCTTTGTATTAAGTTGACTCTGAATGCCACTTTGTAGGTCTTAAAAACTTACTATTAGACTCGACACTCTGCAGTAATTCCTTCTTGTTTGGTTTTTTGGTTTTTGTTGGTTTTATAAAAACTGAGCACATTATTTAAATGTTTTTTTTTTGTGACATTCTTAGTAGTATGTAGTTGTAACTCGCAATACTTTCATACAACTGAACATACATACACAAGATTTACCTTCATGGTTAGTCTAGTGTAAAATGAATTTTTAAGTAAATACTGTTGCGTAGGGCTTATAACTATGACAAATAGTGCGGATTCCCTTCTCCTCTCTCTACCTCTCCTGCTCCCCATTATCTTTGTTAAATCTGTTTATTTTCTTTCTCTTCTTCATTGGAGAACTTACATCAGTCAGCTTTTTCTCACCTACTTCTATTTTTAGATATAATAGATAGATAGGCACTTCAACACACTCCAAGCTGTTTGGTCCGATAATTAGTGTGTGCACACCACGGTCAGAGGTTGCAGGTTTGAACCCTGAGGTGGTTGTTGTTTTTGTTCGTTTATTTGTTGTTGTTTGTTTGTTTATCCCATACCCTCCCCCTCCCCCCAAACTCTGAGCAGATCGTGAATTATTTATGAATATACAGACACCACCATCATCGTTACTTACAAATAAGCCTATTATTATATATTGTCTATTCTAGATATCTTCACAACTTGAGATAAAGCATTATTTATTATTTCTCATGGTGTTATCTCTAGCTGTATTGGCTGTATTAAGTAAGCTCTTTACCCTCAGACACCAACCCTCAGACGTGCTAGTAGTTAATAGCAAGCACTGGATATATTCTGCTACCTCTTTATCAAAAGTTATCCAACACTGGACAAAGCAGCTGTTAAATATCAGTTGGTGATACAATCAAACCCATATGAAATTTAATTTACACCCTATAAGTTACCACCTCTAGTACAAATGTAAAAAAGTCAAGCATAGAATAAAACTCATGCTTGATATGGCAATATAACTAATTTTCAGGCTTCTTTTTTCCGTAAATCATAAAAATACATTAGCCTACTATATATATATATATATATATGTGAGTGGGTCTGGGAAAAGGGACCTTACGGTGCAAAAATTGAAATTGAGATATAGGCTCCAGAAGTAAGTCATCGGAAAAATTCTTTCTTTCTCTTATTTTTGATTTTTGCCGAATTAGTCTTAGTGACCCTTACTCTACGTCTATGCCAAATTTCAAATGTCAAAACAACTTAAAAGACCCCAAGCGTGCCGTGGAAAGACAAGCTACTTTTTATTCTCTCTCGTTCTCGAAGTACAATAAACGGGGGATGAGAGGAGTTTCAAAGAAGCAGCTAAAAAAAAACAGCATAGCTTTGAGGCTATTGCATGCACTCTACAGCTTACCTCTGGCAGAAAGTTTACCGCTACAGCGAATATAGTAGCCAAGGATTCCGACAAGACAGGCCGTGAGACGCTTTGAAAGCTAAAAAGAACTCTACGCAAACTTCGTTAGTCGCCGTTAAAAAGCGGCTGTACGATTTAATTGCGTATGCGGAGTACGCCGTTAAGTATACGGAAACATTAATTATACCGGAAGTGGAAATTCAATTTATGTTTTCTCGATTTCTAGTTTAATTGCTTTGCTGAATACACCCCAGTTCAACTGCCAGTTTCTTTGCACGTTGAAGGTTTTACCCTCCAGTATTTTAGCACTAAGTTGAGATAAATTGTAGCTTTTTATTATCATAAAAAACTCAATTTTTTTGGTTTGCTCTATAAGGTCCCTTTTCCTCACTCACATATTATATATATATATTTATTTATTTATTCCGCCCTAGATATCTTCACAATGATATTTTTAGGTACATGACCTGTGAAATAACTCACGATATTTCATGCTGTTATTTCAGGCTATACTGTGCAAGCTCATTACCCCTGTAGTTATAGCAACAGGCCAAACATTTCAATTTTCTGGTTTTACAGCTACCTTTCTCTGGTGTACCCTGCTCTTTACCCTGCTCAACAGGGTTAAAGCAGCTGCTAAAATATCAGCTGGGGGAATGGGTAGCCCCTACAACCCCAACTTTAGACTGTGAGTTATCCTTCCTCTAGCTAACTACAGTAGTGACGATATCTAGTGTGGAATAAACCACTTATTACACTTGTCAGAGTGTTATGGCAAGATATTTCACTCTCAGGTTTTATTTTCACTCGCCTCTGGCTCATAAAAATAAATTAGCCTGCTCATGAAATATTTCCCCATATCATACTCTGACTCATGTGTAATAAGTATATTATATATATATATTATAATAGAGATAAACTTATTTCAGTTGGGTATGACTTAATAATAAACAGGTCATTTGATAAGGCATATATTCTTTAGTACATATATTTGCTATGATTGTGCAATTAATTTTGCCTACCATGTTATCAGTATTGCATTTCAGTTATGTTGTATTTAGAATATTACTAAAAGTCTTAATGGATGTTAATTTGTTAAAACATACAACCATTTTCAAACTACATACAAGTTCATTTTAAATTGGTGTGGACCGTAATATAGGCCAGCCTGTTTTAAAACAGCCTAACTCCAAACTAGCCACAAATTATGCTGTTTTTTTTTACAGTGGCAATGTACAATCAAAACTAAGCAGTCTCACTTAAAAATCAGGCTGGTTCCTAACTAACCTCCAGACACAAACTGTTGTTGAAATTGAAATATTTTAACTTGACCTACCCATTCAATGAGAACGGAAAGAATTAGTGTTGTTGGGTCCACTATGCTATTTAAAGTAAACTAAAATTCAGGCATTTAGGTCTACTCCAAGACTAGCTTGCTTTTCAAAGTCTATAACTCATTACTGAATGGTCTACAGGTTCATTCGTTTGTTATTTTATCAAGACGCTTTACCTACTTATGTAATTGGTGGTGTGGACGAGAAAAGAGGTAGTACATACCATATAATAAATAACCAGAATAAATAAATAAACACCACGGAATCTTGAGTATGTTGCCCCTGTAAGTGTCTCACTCACTTTGCTCGCTCACCAACAACAACAATACTCCATGTTTTCAAGCCTAGTTATAATTTGTGTATGGTATTAACATGTTCCCTAAACACTGCCTAATATTACTATCCCTTGTTCCTTTTGTAAAATTCTATATGATCGCAATAGTTGATGTAAGCTCTTGCAACATTTCATGGTTCTTTATAAATTTCAGTCACTCACAATTAATTTTTAAAAACCTGCTATTTGATGCAGCAAAACATAAAAAGGATAAAATAAAGCTAATTGCACATAAGATGTGGGGGAGGGAGTAGCGATTATTTGAACAAAAATTTGTAGTGAACTAGAATACTGTATAGTGGAACCTGTGATTGTGAATTACTTCTATTTAATGACTTTTCATTTGCCCCCTTTTTAGAAGAGTGGAATCCTACAATCCTTGTATTAAGTATGACCAGAATCTCACTTTAAAATGTGTTACCTTATCACACCTTTGAGAAATGAAGCACCAGGAGGTGCGAACCCTCAGCGTATGTTCACCAGATAACCTTAATCAATTAAAACCCCTCTCCGTTGCAGAGATCAGCAGTAGAAGCGAACGTCTGTTAAAAATCATTTCAAGCCTTTAGCATTTACACACAGACAGTTGCTACTTACGACGATACAAAGAAAGAAGCAAACAACAGAGCGAAGGGAACGCCTCTAGGTTAAAACATATCAGCTCCGCAGTTGCAATAGCAGTACAAGCCCGTGTCATTAACCCTCAGTGCGCATGCGCCTGAGGGTATATAGTAGTCAACCTGTCATTAACCCTCAGTGCGCATGCGCCTGAGGGTAAATAGTAGTCAACCTGTCAGTCATTCATTCACTCATTCAGTCATTCAGTCAACAGCGGATCTCGAAGAGTACGGCTACCCAGGCTTTGAAAGCGACATCAAACTATAGCACTTCACAGAGTAAGTCCCTTTAATGTGCCAGAATTGTTAGTTTTGACTTAGTTTTCAAGAAAAAGCGAGTAGAATTTCAGTTCTACAATCGTACGTTACGGTAATGGGAACCGCCCCTTAAAAAACTTGCTTGTCACGTGAGCCAGCTTGCAGGTTGCAATCATACTGGCTAACTAGCGCTGAGGGTTTGCACTTCAGTGCTCTAGTTCATTCATTCATTCAGTCAACAGCGGATCTCGAAGAGTACGGCTACCCAGGCTTTGAAAGCGACATCAAACTATAGCACTTCACAGTAAGTCCCTTTAATGTGCCAGAATTGTTAGTTTTGACTTAGTTTTCAAGAAAAAGCAAGTAGAATTTCAGTCCTACAATCGTACGTTACGGTAATGGGAACCGCCCCTTAAAAAACTTGCTTGTCACGTGAGCCAGCTTGCAGATTGCAAATCACTTTGTCATACTAGCTAACTAGCGCTGAGGGTTTGCACTCAGTGCTCTAGTTCATTCATTCATTCATTCATTCAACAACGGATCTCGAAGACGACGGCCTTCCAGGCTCTAAAACGATGTAAAGATAGAGAAATCTGCAAAGTAAGTCCCTTTAATGTGCTAGAATTTTTTGTTTTGACTTAGTTTTCAAGAAAAAGCTAGTCGATTTTAGCCGTTCGTACGATCGTTGTGCTAGTGCGCTACCAGTAATGCCCCTTTACCGCACGTTATAATCACGTGAGCTGAAAATTGCAGCTAGAGAGTAGCCTGCGCACAGACAGGATGCCTACTGTAACCCTATCGCGCATGCACGCTGAGGGTTAATAATGTCACTGTTTTTAGAATTTGAATGAAAATAAGTGCAATTACATGCTCTAATTTTTTTATCATTTCTTTTTCTAAAATTTGTATAGTTAAACCCTCTGTAAATTTCTAGAGAAATAGCTGATCTTCATGAATTTGTACTGTCTACTTACTATATTCAAATTCTACATAGGAACAAAATTGCTAGGCAACTTTACTTTTTTTAAATGTCAGTGTGATTATCTGATCATATACTTGATTTAATAACTTTACGTTCTTCACCAGTACAAAATTTGCTCAAGATTTATTGGCAAAAATGTAATTTCATTAAAAAGCATAATACTGAGGGGGGGGGGGGGTGGGGTGGGGGGGTGGGGTGAGAGTGAAATGCAGACATGATGCTGTTTAATGTGACACTTTAGTACTTAGTTGCGTAGTCATAATGTTAATACAGAAGGATTTTTAGAAGGACTCTTTAAGGGGGGGAGGGGAGGGCAAATGCTCCTTCACCCTCCTGGCCTAAGTGTGGATTCCATTTGTTGTTGTTTTTTTGTTTGTTTTTTACTAATGCACTGATCTGTGTGCTGCTACATAGCCTTTAGGATTGCCTAAAATTGTTAATACAACAAAGTGGTAATGGAAAAATAGCCTAATTTAGATTTTGTTACTCTTTAAGAGAAAATACAGCCCTTTTTTTTTTTTTTTTTTTTTTTTTGAAAATTTCATAGATGCACCACTTCCACTGAGGTTTGGTGACCTTTCTCTAATGATGCTGTGCACAGGGATACCTGAAAAAGGAGATTGTTTTGAATAACATGCTGCATAATATTTAACTGTGTTGTTTGTTGATCTTTGGATACGTGTGGGTGGATACTTTGTATTGAGGAGGTACAGTAGACCTGAACAGTATGGTATCAAGAGGGTGCTCGGATATATGAAATGTTGGGTTTGAAAAACAATGAAAAGTATGGTTTATTGTCAATGAATATCATTACAAATTTTAAGTATGCCTTACATTGTAATTTGTGTACTTACCTGTTTAAGGATTTTTTTGTCTAAACCTTGAAAATATAGCTATATCTCTAGCTAGTTAACCTTGCCTATCTTTGTGGGTTTTCACCAGATGACAGCTACCCATCTCACTCAGCTTTTGTTTATGCTCTCACAAATTGTAGCCCTTCCTTGCAGTAATAGTATGACTACTCTATATGTATTCCTATGCTAGTTATTTGCGGGTATGAGAGCGTTTTGTTTTTCATTTAAAAGAACTTTTATTGTGAGGCCTTTTCAGAGATAAACTTCTAAGATGGATAAGTTCAAATGTTTTAATAGGAAAGGCATGCCTAAATGTTTGAATTTGTAAGGTTTGGATTTACAACGGTGTACTGTAGAGTTAATTGAGCTTTTTTTAAGACTATCTTCTTTCTTTCGTTGATGGTTTTTTTGTTGTTGGTTTGTTTGTTTGTTTTTGTTGTTTTTTGTTTTGTTTTTGTTTTTTGTTTGTTGTTGTTGTTTTTTACAAAAAAAAATATTCTCTTCAGATGAAAGTATATACAAACACTCAAGAATTCTATGTCTAAAGTCTGCTATGGCAACTGCTCTTACATTGAGCAGTATTTGCCAGGGTTCCTATCCAACCCCTTTTAAAATAATCCGATTCATTTTAATGGTTTGACTCATTTTAAAATGGTCTGACACCCTTTGAAATGATCTGAACAATCAGACCAACCTGCTCTAAAATTGTCTGGTCTGTTTCAAAATAGTCTGTAACGGCGTTCTACTCTGTCTCTAGCTAGAGCTTCTGCCACACAATGAATCTGACCAATTGAACAGTCTTTAGGTAATAGTAATTTAATTGAAAGGTTGAATAACAATCAAAATGCAGGAATTCTAACTTTCATCAGACTGAGCTACTCTACAAAAATCACATGAGTCACAACATCGTTAACACCTTAAGGGGGTTCATTAAGTATGAATGACTTGTCAATCAGGTCCCTTTGTTACGGTCAGGCTTGTCTGGGCTGGTCCCTTGTCCTTCTAGTGGGCCTGACACATGTATAGATATATAGATAGGTATAGATATATAGATAGGTATAGATATACATATATAAAGTAGTATAGATATATTGATTATATAAGTATATATTATTAGTAAATTCTACTTTGCAATCTCATGCTCTATTATAAATGTAATAATATTATATATAGAGAGAATCACTGACCAAAAAACACAAAAAGTTAAAATAACTAACCCTCAGGACTCATGTTTACCAAGTGCTTTAACATGTACCACCCTTAGGCTTTCACCTGTCATAGTAACTATTTATTTATTTTTGATTCATTACCACTGATGAAGGCTACAGTCCGTAGCTGAAACGTTTGGTGTTTTAACTTTTTGTGTTTTTTTGTCAGTGATTCTCTCTAAATATAATATTATGTCTACAATACCTGATCACATAGGATTTTACAGATCTATTATAAATGTGTTAGTTGAATATGGTAGTATATAAATTATTTCATGCATTCCAGTTTGAAATTGTTGCTTTTCTGGAATTATGAATTATGAACTGTTTTTGTTAGTTTGTTTTGTTTTTATTTTGCTGTAGTTGTTTAGTAACTATTTATTTTTTATTACTATAATACTTGATTAGTTATTCGGTGTGATTTTGTGTTGTATATATATATAATATATTGGGGGACTAAATAATGTCGTCATGTATACTTTGCATTTAGCTGGTGTTCGAGCAGATAGAGTTACAGCTTTAAAATCTGCTGATCAGTTTTTGTATGCTGCAACGAGAAGAGGTGTAATTATTTGCATCAACTGTGCTAAGATGTGCCCATGTACCATCATGGATGCCTACTATCAGCCTTGCAGGTCTCTTCTTCTAATTAGCATGCAAGATCAACCATCAAAGCTGTTTCAGAGATTCTTCTCTCGTGGAAGTAGAGGCAGACCTTCATCGACATCGTCATTGGATTCCTTTTCCAGTACAGGAAAATCTCGTCGTAGATCTTCAGTTGGAAGCTCTTACACTGCTGAGGAAGATAGTGGTAAATCCATACTTGTCAGCTTTGGACGAGGATATAGAGGAGTAGTGGGAGAGAGTACTTCATGTCCAGATGACTTTATGCTTCCAAGTGAAAATGTTAAGACTTCAACATTACCTGCTACACCAGACAGAACTATAGGATTTCTCTTGTTATGGTCAATAGAATATGAGAAAAGAGATAATGTAAAGTTTCAAAACTCTGACCTTTTAGGCATTGATGAAAATGGCTCTCTACCAGACGAACTTTTTCAAGGTTATTTAGATTGTGATTTGTAATACATTTAATTACTTTTGTGTTAATAAATATGAATCACCAGCATTTTTATACATTTCCAACTACTGCTAAGGAAAAAATCTAATTCAGTTTCCTAGTTTGAAAGTATAGATTGATCACTACACAACACATCACAACAAAAGTATGCACATTCATTGTCTTTGGCATTTCCACTATAACATTTTGTCTTGAGCATTGGACCACTTACTTCAAAACTAATTAATGCGAAATAAAGTTGCAGTAAACCTGCTTTCCTGCAGAATGTTATTCGTTTTTTAAACGTAGGTTCTTACACAATTAGACTTTTTTCTTGTCTTGATGGAAGAATTTTAGTATTGGGCAGGTCATTTTCGTTCTTCTTGCTACAACTTAATTTAATGCTCTTTTTATCCACCTAAGAAACTTTATCAATTGTATCCACTTATGTTCAAAGTGTGACACCTCAACCAAATGAGATGCTTAATGTACATTTCCATGTTGTATATGAAACTCACAAAAAATAATACATATAATTCCGTATTTACATGTACACATTCTTTTTGACCATGTGGCCTTTGTGTGGACCACTCTCATTGGTCATTCTTTTTATGTGTGTGAAGGAACCCAGTGGAGGGTGGGGAGGAGGGGGGTTAGTTAGGGCTTACTGATGGCCACAGGATAGAAAACTGTTAAGTTAGAGTTGCTGGAGCTGCCCTGTGAAATGGTATGAGGTAACTGGTGTATATAACTAGAGGTTATAAGAATAAGGAAATATAATACAAGATGAGAAAACATTTGAATATATGGACACAAATGTGTTGAGTGCAATTAGAACTAAGATAAGAGTGGATTAAATAATCATGAGAAAACACACAGAGATAACTGAACTTAAATGTAAAATGTAAATAGGTAAACTTAATTTTGAATAAAATAATATAGTTCATTCAGTTCTAATAGAATAGTGACTCTTCATTACCATGTAGATAACTCAAATGGTGCTTTAATGATACACCTGGACAGATCTAAAGCAGGAATTGACCTGGTAACCGCCTACCTGATCCTGAGGCCAAAATTGCTTGCCTGTTTATTTTACAAGATAGCATAAGAGTAAAACCCACCTCTGACAATGCTTGTGAAGTATTATAACCAGTAACTTCAAACTGCTGCTGCTGGTGACTACCCTCTGGTCCATCAACTCACATTCCCGATCTCCGAGTTCAAGTGGGACCATCAATGGCCGAGTCCCAGAGTTTGATTGGTACTCCTCTATACGAATGTGGACTCCTCACTTGAGTAGAACTCGAAATAATTATTCGTCCCTGACAAATGGAATGAGAAGTACACTGACATAACCATAGTCTGATCGACATCAACAGCAGCCAGCAAATTATCGGCAGTTATACCACACCTCAAAATTGTACAAATGATGCAGTTTATTGCATGTCAGCTAATGTAAATACAAATCAACATGCAGAAGCACGGATAATATTTAGTGACCTGCTTCTTGGTAGACAAGATGATGAGAAGAGGTTCAAGGTGCTTCAACAGCTATAGTTTGAAGCCCAACGAGTGGAAGCCCTTCACCTATTTATAACTAAATGCTTGAAAAAGACAACTCCAATTAATAAAAAGGAAGCTTTTGAGCATACTGCACCTGGATACACAGACAGGGCTGCAGGCAATGATCATTTGTGTCTTATCAATGAAATACAAAATCCTACTCCTGAACAAGACTGAGCCTGACAATAGATGCTAATGAAGGAAATGTTCTAAGGAGTTGGCAGATGTTACTGGGGTAACTATACATAGTGTGTTGCTAAATAGCCTCATGTTGACCTGTGTGGTACAGCTCTGTTATCGTTGGACCTGACAATAATAGTAGTACATTCACCAGTCCAAGACAAATAAACTGATAACTCCCAAAGACAGATTTTGCAATGCTCAGTGTCACCATGCTTGTTAGGGCAATGAAATGAGATAGAGATCTAGCAAGCCCTAGGGCAAGTGAGGCAGTTGATGTATACCCTTTGTTTGATGTAGGAAAGATGAATGAGGAAGAGGAAGACAATTTGTAGTTAAAAGAAGGAGGAGATGAAGAAGAATGCTGAGTAGCAGGTGAGGTTATTGTACTGGATGAGTTTGAATAATCCTATTTAGTCCACTGTAAGGTGTTTTGTGCACTTGCGGCAGAAATCACCAAACTTGGCACAAATGACCTATGATATGTAATAACCAAATCCTGATATAGGACACACCCCTTGTTGTTAATTAACACCTACTAATTAAGCAAAAGTGCTGATGCTTGCTGAAATGCCATGTGCTTAGTGGTTGTGAAAGTGTGCTGGGATGTGTGGCAAGACAGCTTGGTACTAGGTCTACCAAAGGGTTGTCATTAAGCTTAAAAGTTCAAGGTGAGTCAGTATTGTCCTTAAGGAACTAGACAGTAGTATGTGCTATTATATTTTTAGGTGTTGACTAGCTATGGCTTCAGGGGAAGTGAACTGGTCCCTATGCTGTCTCTGCCAAACCAATGATGATGGTGAGATGAGGTGCCCAGCTCAAAGTAAGCGTAAGGACAGAAGTGCAGGATATGAATCACTGTCACATGCACTTTCACAATTCGAAAATGGTAACAACTTACCAATTTATATTCCTGAGTTCATAACAAAAAATGCTAATCTTCAGGACACTTTGATGGTAAATCAAGTAAAATTTCATGAAGCTTGTATGAACAAACTTACTCGATTAAATCGCAAGGAAAAACGACCTTACAATGCAGTTGATGAACCAGCACATACAAGTCCAGTAAAGACCAGACGATGTACTCCAAACGATGATAGAGTTAGCATTTGTCTGTTTTGTGGTACTAATGATTCTGAGCATTTGATGCACAGTGTCACTTCTACTGGGTGTGATGTTACTGTGAGAGCATGGGCTACGAACCTGAAAGATTTTGATATGCTTGGTAAACTTTCAAGTGGTGATCTATTTGCACAAGATGCTGTGTATCACAAAGAGTGCATGACAAAGTACTACACTCGCCACAGGGCCCGTCTGCGCCAAAGGCATAGTAAAGGCAAGGTCAGTCAGTTCGAGCTGGAAGGTATAGCCTTTGCTGAAACAGTTGCATACGTTATTGAAGATGATAGTGATGGCCCTTTTTACGTAACAGAGCTTACAGATTTGTACGCAGCTAGACTTAAGGATTTGGGAGGCACCAGAGAGAATACACACAACTCGTTTCCAAAAGCGTATTTTGTCAGAAATACCATGGATTAGTGGTCAGAAGGCTGGTAAAAAGCTTTACATTGCATGCGAAGCTGCAATTGAAAAAGCTGTGCTCGTGAACTAAATCAGAGTTCAGATCAAAATGCTTGTAACTTGGCTCGAACAGCTATTCTTCTCAGGGAACAAATCTTCGATTATCAACAGAATTTTAGTGGCGAATTCACAGCTAATGCACAAGAGAAGTCAGTTCCTGTAATTTTATTATCTTTTATTGACATGGTATTGTGTGGCCCTTCAGTGAAACGTAGCTCGAGCGCAAGTGATGATAGGGAATCTGTGGCCTTAGCAATTGCTCAGCTGTTAATTTAAAATGCTGTGAAGAAAAAACAACTAAACCAGTTGCTAACATTTGACACAGAGTTGAAATGGAGACTCCTCTTCCCATTTATGTTGCATTAAAAGTATATGCTGCAACGGAACACTGTGAGAAAACCATAAACCAGTTACATGAACTAGGGATGTGTATATGTTATGCACGAGTGAGGGATATTTCCAAGGTTATGGCTAATTCTGTTGTTAGAATGTTTGAAGCCGAAGGTGCACCTTGTGGGCCAGCTCTGAGACATGGGTTGCTGACAATTGGAAGTGCTGACAACTTTGATCTTAACCCATCAAACCGTGATGCCAAAGATGCCTTGCAAGGTACTGGATGTGTTATTACGCAACTTCCAACCTCAACTACCTCGGGTACTGTAAGAAGTGCAGAGCCAAATCATAAAGCTGATTTGGCTTTGTCTAGCATTGCTCAGCTACCCAGGTTTTACACAAACATAAAGGAAGTAGAAGTCTCCACTGGAGGTGTGCTTGTACCAGCTGTGACTGGGTCTTGTAGGCCAACAGTTCCACCTCAAACTTGTGATTCAGCCCCCCAGACTGCTACTGACCCACTATCAATTGGGAATGCAACTTTTTCTAATTCAGTTGAGGAACACTGGGTCACTCATGCACAGTCGATTTTGGATAAGGATTATTATAGCAGTGATGACACGATTTCTTAGGCAGCCTTTTGTGCTTCCCATCAGCCACAGCTAGACCGACTACCTTGTATCACATCAATGCTCCCAATTTCCGAAACAAGGCCAGTACTTTTCCAATGATCTATCATGCCATGTCCATTGTGACAAATGCTACTGAGACTTTGAACCCTGGGCAGGTACCAGTGATTACACTGGACCAACCACTCTATGCAATTGTTAAAGCCATCCAATGGGACCAAACAACAGATTATAGTGAAGATAACTATTGTGTGTTCTTGGGCCCGCTTCACTCAGAAATGCTGCTTTTGAAGCTACTGGGTGACTGGCTTCGAGATAGTGGTTGGATAGCAGCACTCATTGATGCTGAAGTGACTACACCAGGTCGGGCTGAGGCAATGCTCAAGGGGTCACATGTGACAAGGACACGGTACGCACATCAGGTCACTGTGTTGTCACTCTCAATCCTCAGAAGGGAAGCATACATGAAGTACACATGTGACTGTCAGAAAAATGAGGAGGAACCTCTATCATTCATTGCATGGTGCAAGAAGGGAGAAGCTTTGCCTCAGTTCAAATACTGGCAGACAGTTTATGACATGGAAATGCTACTTCTGCGCTTTGTACTATCTGTCCATGTTGGAGACTTCAATCTATATATAAAGACATTAGATGAGGTTGCAGATTGGGCATTCATTCTTGATCACTACAATTATGCCCGCTGGCTTCCAGTTCATGTGCGTGACATGATAAACCTGCAAGACACACCCAGTTCTTTACAAGCAGTTTGCAGATGGTTTCTTTACTGTAGCCAAAACACAAAATCCATTTTCCTTAATTGGATTTGACCACAACCATGAGCAGCAGAACAAGGAACTGAAGGTGCACGGGGGAACTCTAAATCTTGGTGATGAGTGTGTGTTTACAGAATGGTCCGTGGCAGGACCAGAAATTGCACGGGTGATTGCTGAGTTTGAAACTGGCATGACTCCAGACAAAACCACTATTCTAAAGCACCATGACCAGAGTGCAAGTGTCCAAAAGATATTTTAAGCAGATACCAAGGCACTTGTTACAGCTTTCTAATGTATGGGGAATCCGTTTGAGGAAGATAGTGATGAAATAATTGTTCTTGATACCAAGGAGGTTATGCCTCAAGAGGTTGCCCAAAGTATTATGTGTGCCCATGAAGAGGGGAAAAAACAACATTCTACTTTTGTGCATGAGCGCCTGGAAACTCAAGTTGTCTCCTTACATGAGCCTATCAAAATGAACAAAATCTCTTTTCCCAGCAATAGACACAAAAAATCAAGAAGCAGCAAACGTGTAGTTAGCACCACTAAAGATGACCTGCGCTTACTTGGACAACTCTACGTTTCACTTCAAGTCAGAGAAGGTGATATTGACAGCTTGTTTGCCGTTGAAAATCTCGATGCCCCACCATCTTTATCCAAGAATGGTAAACTGAGAAATGGCCAAAAGTCAGACTTGGTCTCATGTCTACAAACAGCCTCACCATCTGATTTTGGTGAGGCTGATGTGAAACTTATTGATGGTGCCAGCATGGTTCATGTGTTGGGATCAGATAGTAACATAAAGACATTCTATGACTTTGCAGAGAAAAAAGTAATTCCTTTCATCAAGAGACATTTGATCACTGCTAGGTGTGTTGATGTTATCTGGACAGGTATCTGTCGTACAGTCTGAAGGCAACGAGTAGAGAGAATAGAGGGGCTGGAGTGCGACAACGCTTACCGAGTGATGGTAATGGAAAGATCCCAAAGAACTGGAACAGTTATCTTCGCAATTCAGCAAACAATATTGAACTCTTTCACTACTTATCAAAAGTGATTGCCCGATCTGCATTTGGTGAGGGAAAGATTGTTATAACCACATTTGATGAGACTGTTTTAAGAATTCCTTGTGATGATGACGTTGTGATTCAAACAGAATATTCTATCTCTCCTTGCAATCATGAGGAGTTTGATACCAGAGTACTGTTGCATGCAGCAAATGCAGCGTCACTAGGGTACAAGAATGTACTGATTATAGCCAATGATACTGATGTTGTTGTTCTAGCTATTTCTTTCTTCACTGAGATAGGTGCAGAGAAATTATGGGTGTCATTTGGAATGGGAAAGAAATTAAGGTACATTTCTATCCATGATATTTGCAGTACTATGTCTCCTGCAAAAGCTCGCGCTCTTCCTGCATTTCATGCCCTAACTGGGTGTGACAATACCTCCTTTTTTTCTGGGACTGGAAAAAAATCAGCATTCCTCAAGTGGGCCACAAGACCAGAACTCACAACTGCATTATGCTACCTGATGGACAGACCCCTCGCACTCACATCAGCAGACATTGAAGTCTTTGAGAGCTATGTGGTCTCATTGTATTCTTCAACATGCCCCTTGATGGAAGTCAACCATGCACATAAGCAAATATTTGCCCAGTCATCACGTTCGTTTGAATATTTGCCACCAACTAAGGCAGCTCTATTAGAGCACATAAAGAGAGCAACTTATCAAGCTAGTTATGTATTGGGGCAATCTCTCGTGGCAGAACAGGTCTTATCAAGTCCAGGGTCATGGGGGTGGACTGAGTGTGAATATGGGTGGGAACCTTTTTGGACTCCCCTTCCTCAAGCAGCAAAAGCACTAGAAGAGCTAGTTAGGTGCGGGTGCACAGAACCTTGTGCAGGAAAATGTTCCTGCTACAAGAAGGGCCTAGTGTGCACAGCCAGATCCAAATGTGGAGAAACATGTTACAGGAAGCCACAGCAAGCTGCATCATCATCTGCTAACTAACAATATCTATCTATAATTATCATTATGACTTTAAAGTGTTCATTTATTACTAATACTTGCACAAGCACTACTATTATTCTATCTAATAAGTCATATAGTGTTTGATTGTGTTTTTAATCACTTCAATTATTAACTTTAATTGTTTATTAAATCAAACCTAAGCTATGACAATGAAAATTATAGGATAACCACCGTATTGAGCTCAGTATAGCTCAACTTAGCTAATATAATTGTCCATCTACACATATATTTAGTGTGTACACAATGAAATATAGACACACAGCATGTAGTCATGACACAAATGGTGTTGTATGTAGGTGGCTGGGAAAAACCATTCAAATCGTGCTACCAACAGGACTTGACATCATTCTAGCAACCACATCCATGAGATTCAATTATCATATTTGTGACACTATTTATTTATGAGTTGGTAATGATTGCATTTGCATAATGTTTCAGTTTTCATGGTTAGTATGAAGTCGTAGCCATTTTAAAAATCAGTTTTTTTCTGCTTCATTTAATAGATGCTCAGCTGCAATGCTGGTGATGGCAACTTTTCCCTGGACAAATATCTTTGCATGAGAGTACACTCCTTCAAGTGTATTTTTGTCCTTGTCATATAGTGCCCCACCCCACCCCCTGTAGAAATTATTCGTAGACCTATGATTTACAGTATTATCAGACACTATTGCTTGGCTCATGGCTGTAAGGAATCTGGCACTGTTGTTATACCACCATTACTATCTCTGATGAGCTGTAGTCTGATCTATACTGGCTACTTCTTCTGCCTCAGACTCATTAGACATTGCTAGCTAACCAAAACACCCCACAGCTATAGGCTTCCTAAACAAACTAAAGACATCTGTTTCCCTATCTACATCATCGCTAAGCCCCGCCAACAACAGGAAATAATTCTGCTTTTGATTATCTCCAAGGTAAAGAGTTCTTACTTAGTATTTTTTTCTGGGTTATATTTGCACATAAAACTACCAGAAAATAACAAAACAAGGGAAATTTTTTCACCATGCTTGCCCTTGAGGAAAAGGGTTTGAGAAAATTAACTGAAAGTAATGATGCAGGTATTATAGTGGTCTTTTCAAAGCCCATGGTCCTCATTCATCATTCCAGAGGGTATGGTGGGTTGTGTTGGCTAAAGGAAACTGAACAGTGTGACAGAGAGTGCTGGCTGCTACATGCCTACAACTAGATGAAATCGATAGAGAAGTGTCAAATACTAAACGAGACCTGGCTAATAAACAGCTCTTCATGTGTCTTCATATGGGAACTTAAATTGAAATTTGTTCTTGTTGAAAAATGCATTAACCATTTAAAACGTGCGGTAAAGGGCACAAAGGGCTTTGTGACACAGGCAAAATTGCATCATATTCACCTAAATTGATTATTTTCATGCATTGTGTAACCATTTAGCTAGTTATTCACATGCTTTAGGTGTAAACATTATCAATAACTTGCTCTACTTATACCAACTCTCATTCTTTTTAGTTTCACTACTTTAGGGCAAACTGAGCCTGAAATATTATTACAGTAGTCAAATATTGGTCAACTGGAAAGTAGCTGGTGCGTCTTGCCATTTGAGTACTTTAATTAACCAAGTGCAATTTTTCCTGTGTCACAAAGGCCTTTGTGCCACAGGCAAAAGTGCATCGTATTCACCTTAATTGATTCTTTTCATGTATTGTGTAACCATTTAGCTAGTTATTCACATGCTTTAGGTGTAAACATTATCAATAACTTGCTCTACTTATACCAGCTCTCAGCTATCATTCTTTTTAGTTTTACTACTTTGAAGGGCAAACTGAGCCCGAAATATTATTACAGTAGTCAAATATAGGTCAACTGGAAAGTAGCTGGTGCGTCTAGCCATTTGAGTACTTTAATTAACCCAGCAGAAACACAAATTATCGCAGTAAGGTGCTTATCACCTCAAAATTTTTAATTCTGTGTAGCTGTTTCGTTTTTTTGTGTGCATAGTTAGCAATTAAATATGCCTGTCAGTATATCAGGGTTGGTTGCACTTATTTTTGTAGTCTCCATTGCTATTAAGACAATTCCACTCTTCCTACATAGCTAATTTACATAATATACAAAGTCTTTGTGATCGCTGTTGAATTTCGCAATGAGATGAACTTGTAATTGCATCATGTTAAGTCAGTGTGGTTTGAGGTGACTGGTTGGAATGATTTGCACTAATTACACAAATGTTTGATTATTGTGCACTTGGTCATAATGTAATGAGATTCCTTGGACCTGTACATACAAGAATTATATTTCCTGAACATTTTGGCATTATGAAAAAATCACATTTAGATTATTGTGGTTGTAGGGGGGGGAGTTGGGAAGGAAACCGTGGCTGTCAACCGAAGTGGCCGTAAAGCTTCTAGGTCGTCAACCGGTTCCGGGGAAGGTACGCTGCCACCAGAATCCAGAAGCCTGCCGTTGCTTGTCGCAAGTTATCCAGTCCCTTCTGCGTACTAGGGTAACCGGAGCTCGTATCGCAATATGGCAGCACAAGAGAACAGAATTCTAACTCTTTTATCTTGATAACTTAACTGGACTAATTGTGCGCATGCGTGGCTTTGGTATTTGTACTATTAGGCCACGCATGCACTCACACAAAAAGATAGAAACATCCGGTTCGCATACCGGGGCACAAATCAAACAAACACACGATAATTCTGAAAAGTGACCTCTAATTAATACATGACCTCTAGCTAGCTAAGTGTTTATAAAAATTATACATAATAAGGACATGCATACACCATAACACAATAAATCAATGCGGACTCTCTTCTCAGTTCAGTTACTAGTCTTCTTTCTTCCTTCTTCATCTCTTGATCTATTTCTCTTTTCACGGAGGCCAGACCCACAATTATCCATATAATCACAATGTATAATTTGTTGCTTGAAAGGCTCCAAAATAATTGGCAGTAAAATAAAAGCTTTTCCAACCTTTCCTGGACAAGTCTCACAGGTGCAGCAAAACCTCTGCACAAATTAGGCCAATAGAAGAGTTGTACCACTATCTCAACTGACTCAAGTCCAGGGATAAAGACTATCAGTTGTGCTCAGCATGGTTATGTTGACAAACAAAGAAAGCTTTGAATATTTTTTAGTCTATCTGGTAGAGTATCCTACTAAATAAAATGTGTAGCCATATATCTAGAAGAATCTAAGTGATCTCTCCCAATGACGATAGATCGCTAGAATTAGTATGCTGCTTCAAATAGGATTAGAAATTATTCAGAGTATTGTCCCTACACACCAAAGTAAAAAAAAGAAAAGAAAAAAGACCATGTTACGGTTGACATACAAACCAGCTCAACAGTTAGTGCACTGTGCATAATTATTTGATTTTTATTCCTTCCTATTTGGCATGTGAACACTTTGAAATAATAGTTATAATGCAGTCCATGTAGTGCTCTATCAACATACTTACTTTTACTGAATTGAAAATAGAACTCACTAGATACCAATATATATAATTGTGAATATAGTGATTAACTTTCCTTCAACTGTAAATATTTCAGATGCCTTAATTTTGTTCCCTGGTTGAAGAGTTTCAACCATAATATCAATTGCAAGGTTTCTATGCAGGTCTACACAACCGCATACATACAAAAACTACTTGGTATGATAACCCTCTTACCATATATAGCAAGTAGTTGTTTAACTTTGGGGCATTAGCAAGTTCAAATATCAGTCTCACTGCATTCTCAAATGCAAAACCCAGTTTACATAACTCCATAGTTTAAACTGTTTATGCATAAACTACTAAGTGTAAGAGGTGAAGGACCCTATGTCAAGAAAACACAACGATACAGCTTCATGTAAGTGACAGAATTGGCTGTCATAAAGTTTTCATATCCGGATGGCGGTGAAATCCAAAATGGCACTACAATTCTAATATATCAAGACATCTGCAGAATAATTTTTTAAATCTTAAGTGTATATGGGAAGTGGTAGGGGTCTAACTATGCCAGACTATAAACTTACTAGTAGTTACTCACCACTATGTTATATTCACTTTACTTTAAGCCTAGACATGAACACATTTAAGACCCTCTCTCTAAGAATACTTGTCAATTTGTTAGTTTCCAATGAATAACAGAGGTGACATTACACACAGGAAAAATTACAGAAGTAATGCTAGTAAAAAAATCCTAAGATTTTCCCTCCCGTATGTTTTCTCCTGGCCTCTTCATGATCCATAATTCCAGATGATGTAGTTAACACTAGATACCTATGTAAAAGATTATGCACTAAATAAATAACACTTCAATAGTACAGCTTACACAGATTACCTAATTAAACAATTTGGGTTTAATAAAAATGGTTTAACGTTGGGAAACACCCCTGTTAAAATTTAGTTAGAAAAATCTTTCAAACAATATTAAACGAGTTGATTTAGACTTGATGTTTAGAACTCTAGTAAAAAAATTGGTCTCAGATGTACAATGTCAGCCTTTGTGCAGCAAGTGGTGTTGTTAATTGCCTGCTTTATAATTGTTACACTAAAACTGTTTGTTGTAAAAGGTGGAATGACACCCACCAAATTTTGAAACAACTGCATTTAAATGACACATGCAACTGATGCCAATATTTTCGATATCTTCTAAACAGGTTATTGAACATGTGCAAAATTATTAAAACTAGAAAATATCCCATGACACAGTGGAGCTTTGTACCAACTTTAGCACATTATGAATGTAATAGCATGACCTAGTTTTCCTCTACCACTTGTTCTGCCCTTCTAGCAGATGTACAATGTCAACCTTTAGTGGCGTTGTTAATTGCCTGCTTTATAGTTGTCACACTAAAACTGTTGGAAAAGGTGAAATGACACCCACCAAATTTTGAAACAGCTGTTTAAATAACACATGGTAACTGATGCCAAATATTGTTGAAGTCACTAAATAGGCTATTGAACATGTGCAAAGTTATTAAGGGTGGCCTCACACCGCCTACGCAATTATTTGTTGATGGTTGCTATGCACGATTACTACTATTGTATATTTACAGGGGCTTCTCCACTACAACACAAGGACAAAGTACTTGCCGAAGGCGCCGCTCACTAATTTCAGAGCGAATCTAGAGGAAATATCGGGGCTTGGTTATAAAACTTTGTAGCACTTTTTTTTGGAGCAGTGCGGTAAGTTGGAGCTCCGCAATTTGGTGCACTACTAGCCGAGCCGATACCCTACTGCAAGACGAGTTATTCTCAATTTCAACATTACTTTGATTTATTCGCAATATTTATAAGATATAAGATTCTCGTTGTGGTGGAGTTCAATTTTTTTGGCATTCTCATTATTAGTTTCCAAGAAAAACTGATACAAAATTGGAACTTTAATTCCTCTCGTAATTCTTAAGAAATAGCCCTAACCCCATGTCTCGTACTACGAGTACGTGAGCAATTTTTCAATTAGTTTGTATTGGTTATAAAAAGCTTGGGAAGTCTTCGCTCCGCAGAAATTGAGCCTGGTGGATCTATCCGCTTGAGTTCAGGTGTGCAGAGAACGGCTACCGGAGGAGAGGCAGCCTGGTGCACCTTGCCGCGTGAGCTCAGACGATGTATGGAGAGTTGCTGTAAATGGATATGAGACAAGTTAAGCTAAACTAAAACACCATAACTTCGCAAAGTATACTTCTGCTACTACTGCGCGATTGTTTCTGTTCGCTTATTATCGAATGGTGGGGTATTGGCGGGGAATAAATTAATGTCCAGATCTACAGGCGGTGCGCGTTGCTATGTGTGGCCACCTTTAAAACTAAAAATATCCCATCACACAGTGGAGCTTTGTGTACTAACTTTAGGACATTATGAATGCAATAGCATGACATATTTTTCCTCTACCACTTAGTCTAACCTTTATTTTACATAATATGACACATGTATTTATGAATTAGTTCTGCTCTTCTAGCGAATTCGCACAATCTATAAATTCACAGATTGGGCGACAACCTATATATTGGCAGACTATAGATTGTGCAACTCATCTATAGATCCTACCACACAATCTACAAATTAGCACCTATTTTAGATTTAATTAGCCAATCTACGGATATAAGTTTATACAAGACTAGATGCTCAGTGGTCGCACCTTTGGTGGTTCATTATTACAATGCAATGATTGTTATTATCAATAAATAAGTTCACATCAAATAATTTGTTAAAATATAAATATACTATGTAGCGACTATGACATTGCTAATTGGACGTATAAAGTACTCCACACGATGTCAAAAACTTGAAAAGCTGTATCCACCATAATTAGTACTTATGCTTGCCCTGCTTTTATAGCAATCTTAGATTTATTTTCTTTATGCATTTAAAGGATGGACCAGGTTGGTGTGGAGTTTCCAGTATATCTTCCAAATTGTCGATATTGGCATTTTACTCCACACGAATGTATTTCCACAAAAGAGATGCTAAGGGAAATCTACCCTTTTCCCCCCTTCTTTTGTTTTGTTTTGTTGTTGTTTAATATTGATGTAGCCAAGGCTGCAGCAATTCAAATACCTCTGTTTGATTTGGCTGTTATGCATGCAAGCAAGGAAGCTTGGAAAAATTATGTAGTTCATTGAAGAGGTTTTTGTTTATAACTCTTTATATGTTGTGTGCTAAGTTATCCGTAATATCTCCTCGGCATGGTGTTTCCCCTTGTAGCAGTAAAATGCAATTCAATAAAAGCAATTTCAGCACAATTCCACTCTCGCTGAAAGCAATATACATGTACACATACTCTCGCCCTCCTCCCCTACCAGCAAATACTATGGATACATCCCAGAACAAAGATATAATGAGAGACCACTTTATAAGCTGTTCAGAAAATAAAATAATGCTACCATTTCTGAAATAAAGAAGTAGAAGTCTTTGTTCACATAACTTGAAGTACCAAACTATGAGTTGCACAATCTATAGACTGTTGCCATATCTATGAATTTATAGATTGTGCAGCACAATCTATAGCTCGTGCAAATTCATACAAAGGGCAGAACAAATACATGCAAAACTGCCAGTGACCAACAAAGCTTTACCAACCCGGCCCTTTGTTGTATCGAATATTTGCGACAGAGTGGATCCAGCCAATGGGTGCCACGTGGATTCACCATAAAGTTAAGCAATTCCATACTTTAACATGACTTCTTTCAAAAGGTAATCAATATAACTACATTAAATAGTTCCCTCCAATCAGTAAAGCGTGAATTAAATTATAATTAATAAGCAAAATTTTTGACCAGTTAATCATCATACCCGAATTGCCTGGAAGGAAGAAGATTGCTGGCCCACTGTTCAATTTTACTTAGAGTGACATCAAATCGTGGACTAATAACTCCACATTTATTTAGCCTTCCATTCAAAAAAACCACTATTTTTCCAGCTCGATGATCATCTACAACTTCAAATTCATTGATGTAACCTACATCACAAAAATTATACAAACTAAAATCAAAAAGTTGGAACATTGTCTTCTTACAATAATAAGTCTATGTGCATTCATTTGAAAATAGCCTTTCCTGTACAGTAACAATGAAAATTGTTTTAAGTAATACTTCACACACAAGAAAGGTAAGCAACCATTTTTTCATCGATCCTACAGCATTTCCCAAAGAATATCCCTCAGGGGGTTCATTTGGGTATGGGGGCCACAGATTAATTCCCAAATGAACCCCTGCTACTCTAAACAAATTCCATGTGCTAATAGAAATTACATGAATCATTGGCTTCTATATGAATTACGACATTTTGGAACTTCCAGGTGCACTACAAGCTATATTCTTACTGAAATATGCCTGAAGCTACTAGAACACTTAACCAACTAAAGAATGAAAGAGCATCACAATACTTGCAAGGGAGATGAGACAGTTTCAGCCATTGTTGAGCATGCTTGGTGGCAGCAACACCACGCATTTAATGGGAAGAGCTAAATGTTGTACACAGAGCAACAAAGAATCATAAGTTCAAGACTAAGAAAGCTCTACAATCAGATAACAAGTTTAGAAAAGACTAGACTTAGAGTTTCTTTTCTATGCTACATACTCACAAGCAGCCATGAACAACTAAATCATAAAGAAACCCCGCTATACATTATTATTTTAAAGTTTTTTTGTCCGTTGACTAAAAACTGTAAAGAAAATGGTGTTTTAACAACCTAATAACTGCCACAGCCAGTTATAGTAGACTAGGGGGCATGACTCAAAAAAAAAAGAGAAAGAATTTAAGGGGGGCCAGGCCGTCACCATAAAAAAAAAAATTTTTTTGACTGTTTACGTTTATTCTGTAGGTTGAAGCTTTCTGAAGTTGTGTCCAAAGTTTCAGATCATTTGGACATTTCTTTATATATATTTTTTGTCATCCCTACTTACAGTACTCGCACCGCCCGGAAAGAATCCAATCTTTATGTTTTACCGTTTGTGTAGTGCGTCTTCGCCATTTCTCGTTTACAACTATGGCTCATTATAGTTGAAAATAAAGCACACAGGAAGAGCTATTTAACCACGTAAACTGCACTCCAATTGGGGCAAGTGTGAGTGACTGCGCACGCGTAGCAGTACTTACTTTTTTAATGAACTTCGTGCGAGTGTTGTATTGTTTCTCCTAAATTTCCAGTCCTACCTGGAGTTATGGGAGGCGAAAAAGGAGCTAGAAAGCATTCCCGAAGCTTTCACAGAATCCTGTTTAGAGGGAAGGCTACAGTGTTGTCCAACACTGGACTGTAGGACCCCACCTTCTGTTAGTAAGCTAAAATTAATGGCGGCTCATTAGGGTTTCTGGGGGCGCTCTACTACTGTATTGCGTTGTAGAGGTAGTGAATCCTCTCCTGAACTTCCAAACAGTACTTCAGGAACTGTCAGAATAGGCAAGCCTAAGTATGATTTGATTTATTGGGCAGTTTTTTAGTAGTGTTTTTAGAGCTGCTTCATCACTAACCCATGCATTCTGTGACAGTTTCAGTGAACAACAGTGAAAGGCAGGGGTTAGTTTCTTGTGTATCTACAGTAGCCAATGGTTCCACCACACAGATTCACAAAGGAGAGCTATTGAAGGTACTACTTATGCACCAGAGTTGCTCTTAGAAGAGCAACCTAAGTGTCAACGATACGTCAGGGTGCTTTTTTTGAGGCAATGATGAGGCCCAAGACCCTTTAAATTTAAGCTTAATACTATGTACTATAGCTTCTACATTCATGTGTATCTGTTATTTCAGCTCTTGTGTAGGGACCAGAGTTTACAATGTAACATGCTTCATTTTCTTCTGTTGCAGGCATTATGAGCTGGAATAACTTGTTTTGTGGTTTTCCGCAATTATCTCAGAAGTGAAACAGTCAATCTGCCAAAAAGCATAACTCGCTCTCACTATTTTTTTACAGAAATGTTTTTATATCATCTGAAAGCTCTTTTTCTACTCATGAAAATGAATTACCAACTTTTTTTTATTTTTTTTAATATTTTTGGTTGAGTTATTCACTTTTTTCTTCTTCAAAATTTCTTCATCAAAAACAGCCTTTTTTTTTTTTACAAAAAAAATGAATATAAAATCAAAAAAAAAATTTTTAAAGAAAAATCTGGTAATTCATTTTGTAAACAAGGCATTAAAGAATGTGTGTGAAGTTTGAAGTCTTGATGTTGAAGTAGGAGGGGTTTAGTTTCGCAGGGGTGGGTAAGGGTTTTCTTGACGTTGACGCCTTAGAACTTTGGTGGGTGTGGTTTTTTGAGCACTAACTCAACTCTGAGTGTCATGCAACACCAAGTTGGTCATTAAAGAACCTCTGATGTAAAACATAAACGTGTCTTAGATGCTCAGTGTTGAGCCAGCTATTGACAAGCATGCACGTTTGATGATGATAGGCCCATAATACCACTAAGAACACCCTGAAGGTACCAGACAACTTATAAATTTTAAGTTAAAAAACAACCACCACTTGTAAATCTTTGGTTGCCAAAATATAGAGGCAGTCCCCTTTATTATCTGTCAATGCCTTAAAATTCAATTTTAAAACTAAACCTAACATGAGGACATCAGATCATATAAAACAGGATTTTTTGAAAACACTGTTGTTTACATAAAACGGTTAAGTCATGACCATGAGACTGTGAAACAGTTTTCAGATGAAAACTTGACAAACTATATAATAGTTAGGCGCCGCCTCTGAGAGAACTACCTTTTTTAGAGTCTTGAAGGTGTTAGGCTTTTACATCCCGAGCATAGCAAGGGCACTACTTAGGGCCTGAGGGACCCTAAAAACAATAGTTCACAACAGCAACTGCTCAATACAATAGCAGGGTTTCATACAGAGGGGGGGACGCCGTGGAATTTTCCCTCCCCAGCAAAAGTTTTCCCCCTCCAGAAAAATATTTCCCCCCTCCAGAGAAAGTATCCCTCCTCCCTCCCACACACCAAAACTAGATTCCCCTACCCCACTGGATTGAGGGTCAAGTATGATATTTGCCTATTCTCTCAACATTTGCAGTCCCTACTGAAAGTACGAGTGATGTTTATATGTGTAAAAGTTTCTAATTATCCCCCTCCAACAAAAAATCCTGTATGAAACCCTGAATAGGAGGGACTCTAAGCGCAATTGGAGGGACATTAGTTGACCCTGCCCTCAAAGTGGGGAGACTAAGTTTATAGTGTTCCTCTATGGAGGACCTAAGCAATATAACCCTATCACTATACAAAAACTACAGCATCTATGCTTTAATATGAATTGGTATTGAAGGACTAGAACAAGAGAAATGCCGGTTTTGAAGAAGTTAACTAATTCTAGTGAAGACTATTTATTCTGATCCTAAATTTTTTTTGAAGAATTCAGTTGGGGAAAATCATTTAAGGGAGGAGGGAATCCAGGGCTCCCATGGTCTGTATTAAACCCTGTAAAATGTTTTAAATTTTACAATATCCAACATACCAAGAAAATGACAAAATATATATTTGCTCAGTCAGAATGGACTTCAGTTACTTATCCAGTACTTACAATAGCTGTTGTCTTCGATTGACGAAGCACTTAATACTAACTTGCAGCTTTAATCAGCAGCTTGTTAAAAAAAAAAATGCAAATGTGGGTAAGGTACAAATACTTAATTCTTGCATGACCTAGTCAAACCATCAAATGTAAATTCACTTGTTTTTTTTGGAAAACAATTTTGAGGCAACAGTTATTGCACTCCAAATTAACATTCTAAATTACGTAAGTTCCTGGCTTAGAACACGATCACACTCTAATTAACTTACCATGTTTCATCATCACCGTTAAAAAGCGGATAATAACTTTAGAAGATGGCCGCAACAAAACCTGCCGTTTACCTCTTTTCTCAGCATTACATATGGACACTAACGCATCACTTAAGACATTCATACGAACCATGGCTGAAGAAAGTACACGGCACCGACGGGATTAGTGAAGATCAAAGTGTAGCCACGCTCACCTCCCTTACAACAAATTGAAGAGAAAGCTTAGGGAGGTGCACGTGTGCTAAATAGTGGAGTAGAGTAAATATAGATATTTCGTCATTTCCGGGGTAGTCATAAGGTTTTTTTTGTCAACAATGCCTTTCCGCCCGCCCCATGCGATGCACAGGGTCAGTCGCGGTGTATTAGTCACGAAGTCCCCGCGATGTCGTTTTGTGGCTGGGGAGGTGAGGTATACAAGGATCATTTTGAGACAGGTAACTTGTATACTTGAGTTAAAAGCGTTTCATTTTAATATTAATTGCAGGAATATACGTTTGTTCGAAGTGCGGGAATGAGCTATTCTACAGCAGCAGTAAGTACAAGCATTCTTCGCCTTGGCCTACATTTACTTCTACTGTAAAACCGGACAGTATTTCAAAATATGAAGAGTCTCCTGGTGCCCTGAAAGTCTCTTGTGCAAAATGTGGTAATGGTCTTGGGCACGAATTTCTAAACGATGGTCCTCAAAAGGGCCAGTCCCGATTCTGAATATTCTCGTCCTCTCTCACCTTTCAAGCGAAGTAGGAGAGGACATTAACAAGGGTAGTCTCGCTAACATAACTATTTGGTTGAAACCACACTGTTTTTATGTAATTTTTTTAAAATATGTTTGAAACTTACTTTTGAAGCTGCTAGGTGCACTCCGTAGGGAAACCTAGCGGCGGATGTTTTTGTTGAGTTTCATTTTAAATAAATACACCCGGTTCAGGTACTTTTCCCCTATATTCTGTACAGGGGAATGAGTGGCACTCGCCCCGCTTAGTTTGAAGGGGCCAAATTGGCGTGGCACCGCGAAACCAAATGAGCTGGAAACCACACAGCAACTGTTAAAACTATTGCCATTTTCTACACAATGCCCCACCAGGCAAATCTAAATAATACCTGCCTATGGCTCATCGTTGGTTAACGTTTCTAGCTTGAACCTCACTAACTGAAAGACTATTGGAGGAGCCCATCACCTACTAATTGGAAGCTTCAACCATTGGAGGGGAATGGATTAGAAGACGGATGTTGGGCCAGTTAAATGGTATGTATGTAATCAGATTGCATCTCTTTCTTGCTACATCCTACAGTATAATCATGCAATAATATTGGCCTACAGTTTTCTGTGCTGTTAAAAGCCAATATATACATACAGTAGAACTTCAGTTATTTGAACACGTTCAGGACTGAGAGGTGTTCTGATATCTGAAGTTTTCAGATAACTGAACACCATACAAATGCATTATAAAGCAGCACTAATATTGGAATGTGATCATGTCTGTATGTGCTACTATTAAATTTAAGGGGTTCGGTTAACTGAAATGGAGATGAAATGTTCAGATAATTGAAGTTCGGATAACCGAAGTTCTACTACATTTAAATTTAACTTATCCACAAACTTCTTGTTGAAGTCCTCTGGGGTCACAAAGGTCAAGTTCTCTGTGAAGATTTTTTTAAATAAATGGCAGGATAGTGGCACGTGCTCACTGTTTAATTATAATTATAAGGAAGCTTTACATATCCCAATTATTACTAGAAAACCTGAAGTTTTATAGACGCAATAGTTTCCAGTATGCTGGCTTTCTATGGTGTGTGCAAATCGTCCTGCAGGTGTAATTATTATAGAAATATATACAACCAATTATCTTGCAGTTTTTTTTTTGTTTTTTTTTTGTTTTGTTTTTTGTTTTGTTTTCTTTACATAAAATTATAATAGGGAGTTCTTGTTCCTGAAAAGTATCTTGATGAGATGTCGAAAGGTCAGGTTAAATTCTATAATAAATACAAAGAAAATGCTTGAATGAAGTCAGTAGCTTCGGCGGTTCAGTTTTAATGATTTTTTGTGACGGCCAGTAGTTTGACTGCCATATGGCTGTTACACTGATGAAAGTGTTAATGATTATTCATGAATACTCACACTGTCATCTTTATTGCTTTTTTCGCTGACCCACCATTGACGATGTTTTACCAACCCATTATTGATGACTCTTTACCAACCTAGCTCGGCTGATAAATTATTCATGAATTATACACATACAAATTTATAAGCGTTGATTTAAGAGAACAAAATATTTTAATTATGTGAAATGTCAGCAGACGACCCCCCCCCAAAAAAAAATGCATACACCATTATTGTTACTGACAGACAAGCGTATTATAAAAATAGAAAACTGCTTGGCAGGAATGACTGAAATCTCTGAGGTAATTGAAGAATTTTTTGAGACTTTCAAAATATAAATTACAGAATTGAAATTATTCAGTCTCCATTGTGGTTTCAGTACTCTATATGCAGCACAGGTAAGTCTCTATGTGGACCAACACGAAATTCAACAACCTTATCTGTTCTGGAACAATGAGTGCATCAAAACCTTAATAAGCCAAAGATTGCTTTCTACAAATAGTAGAATTTCTTCTGATACATTAAGTAGCAATAGGTCATACGGGTCTTTCAAATGATTATATTCCTACAAGTATAATCTAGTTGTGGCTTCAGATCTTTAGCGACAATAGAGTTACCGAATTTAAAATATGAACCAATTAAATTTTTAATTGATGGGAATTAATTCTTTACATATGAATATATAGGTCCATATAAATATATACGGTAAATCTTTTAATATCTGATTTAGTATACAGTAATTCATGTGCCATTTGGAACTAATATACTTTACAATCATGTCCTAAATGTAGAGGTACGTGTACTTTTGAGACACCATTGTGAGTGTATGTATGTACCTTTGTATGTACCTTTGTTCCATTCTAGACCAGTATGCAACATCTCATAGTTCATAGTGAGGGGTGTGGTCTATTGGGGTATCCTGAAATTATACAGCTATATTTATTCCAGCTAGATATCTTCACAATGTTATCACATGGTACTATCTCATGGGCTGTATTGCACAAGCTCATTACCTAGTAGTTATAGCAACCACCTGGCTTACCAGTTTTTTTTTGTGTTATTACATTTATCTTTCTATAATGAAGGTATCCTAATAGGTTAGAGCAGCTGCCAAAATATCAGCTGGGGGTGTGGGAGCCCTTCTAGAGAGTTTTAGGGCCAACTTTATGCTTAGTACAGCATATATATGAAAAAATCTTGCCTTTTGTGATAGAAGCATGAAATTTTGCATGCTAATAGGGAAAACCCTACAGTTGATTTTAAGCTATAGGGACATCCATGATTTGACCTTTTCTGACCTTTAGGCGCTAATTAATGCGCCAAATTTTATACGCCTACAGTAATTTTTGAATCATTTAATTTAACAATATCAAGTATAGTATCAAACGAAAGCTTACATTAAGAGGAGTAAAATAAACTTTGAATCGAAGACATAATATCTGTTTTTAATCAGAAGGTATGACCTTTTGAAGTAACACCATTACAATGTGGTATAATATAAATAGCCCTGCAGCTATTGTGCATTAATTGTTCAGGAAGGCTGAATACATGGTAGTAGTTAACCAGTTCTTCCTAAATTCATATTGATATGTGTTGTAGAGGGAGCATACTATCAAGAATAATGGTTTTGTTCGCGATAATATTGAAAATGAAAAAGTTAGTCACTGCATTGTCCTCCACAGTTACAAAGTGCGGTGCATTGAAGTGCTGCTTTTTGGCATTTGCAGCGTCCCTTGCATTCTTTCTTGCATCCACAACGAATTAGCTCCCTACATTCTTCTCTGGCTTCTGGTAGAGTAGTCCAAAGTGCTTCCCATCCACATCCTTGGTTTTTCTTTTTCCACCCCCAATCTACTGGAGATGGCATTTCTGGGGCAGCAACTAACAGTGACCAGCCTGATACGCTGCCCTTTTGATGTGCTGAATAAGAGCAGCTTGGGTAGGTGATAGTCGATCAATTGCTCTACCCTTCTTTGTGAATAGTTTTTACATGCTCAAGACTGCTCATGCAGTCGTAGAGTAAGACTACAAATTGCTCCAGAAGAGGTAGTCATTGCTCTATGCACTGTACACTTGGAGTATTAGCTAATGCACAAAATGCAGGAGTGACTGAATCATATGACTTCCAAGTATTCCATGCAGTCTTTTTGTTTTTTCCTCCAAAGAAAGACACTGTGTCACATCCTGTCAGTGAATGAAAGAAGGGAAAGGCAATACACTTTTGAGGACCAAGAGTATCAGCTAGCTCATGTATTGGAAGGAACCTGAAGTGTTTCCCAGGTCCGAATGCAATCCAGAGTTCAGATATTCCCAACTAATGAGCTGATGAAATGGCTAGTACAACAACACCTGTATCCACAGTTCGGATCAATGCTTTGTTGTATTGCTGTTTCACAGCATCTTCCAGATGGAGTAGTATACGTGTGTTGGCTTCTTCGTGTGTACATGGTGCCAAACCTGAACCATCCCGATGATTGTTGCAGAGAACTTCAGTTAGGCATGTGGCAATGATAGCTTTGCCACTATCAATTCTTGTGAAAACAACTCCGTTTTGTTTTCATTGATTCGCAGAAATGCTCGCCAATTCTGGGGAACTATGCTTGATGCTTCCACTCGTCTTCTGATACCTTTCCCTCTCGTGCTGCGAGTATCTTCTTTCAAACTTTCAGGCTTGTAGACATCCCATACAACATCCAGTCTCAAAACATGTGGAAGTTGAGACTGAACGTATGGCAAAAACACGTTGTTTGCATAGTCCTAAAATGTTTTTGAATTCACTGGTTTAAGCATATTAACGATAGCAGCACCATCAAGAATAAGAACTTCCACTGACGGATTAAGTATGGATTTTTCTAATAAAATAAGCTCTTCTAGGCAGTGCAGCAACTCTGCTTTGTTCCCACCGGTGGGCATGCCTGATTTTCGTGACTGAAGAAGTCGTCCAAATCTCCATTCCGTGTTTGAGAGGCTATATATAGTCTACAAAAAAGAGAACAAAGATTCAATACGAGCTTGGGTAAGTGCCCCAGTCCAGCCACTGTCTTCGGCAGGTAAAGCACAGCGGACCGAGGTTACTGGCGATTAAAGGGGCTAGTAAGCCGGGGAGGGGACGGGAAGAAGCCCAAGCACGTACTCGGACCCGCGCAGGCGCCGGGCTGGCATAAGACATTAGGACCTCACGTAGAGTGCACCAATTTCGAAATAAGAACAAAGAGATGGATAAGGAAAAGAAAGACAGGACGCCCAGACAGCTGGGCTAAGCCGCGGTTGAGCCTCGCGGTAGAGAAGACACTCCAGCCCCGAAGAGGTGGAAGGAGGCGAGAACGTCCGAGGACGAAAGCGAGGACGAAGGATCAGGGGAGGAGTGCTACGCAGAAGTGGCCGAGAACTCCAAAATGATTAAGGTGCTGATGAAGCAAGTGTGTGACTTGCAAAAGACGGTCATGGAGAGACTCCCGGAGCAAAAGGGTACGTAGAAAGGGGGTTAAGTACGTGAGAGTGAGATGAAATAGATAGTCAAGGACGGGGGAGATGAGGACTGGACGACCAAGGCAAACGTTCCTGACGCTCACCTTCGTAATAGCAATAGTGCGTGACAAACCAAGCTCAGCGGGCTTTGTGGAGGCGCCCAGTGGGCGAGTGTTACCATGGGTAAAGACAGCGAGCTGAGCTAGAGTTGGGAAGCCAGGTTAAATGGGACAGCTGGGAAAGATAGTAGAAAGGAGAGCAAGTAAGTGGTAGTTGAGGAAGGCAGTAAGAGAATGAAGTAAGTGTACTTAAAAGGTAACTAAGGGAGGTAATTAAAAGGTAGTCAGATCTGGAGGGGGACGGGTGCCACGTATCGTGCCGGGATAGGGAGCGAGTGAGCCCTGCTGGCCCGAACGAACTTTAAAGAGCGGAGCAACGTGTGGTCACCAAGAGAGAGATGGTGGCAGTGGTCCAGTGCTGTAGGGCAACGCTGTGAAGTCATCAGATAGTAGGGGGTGGCAGGGGATAGTGTTGGAAGGCAACGCTGTGAAGCCACCAGAGATCAGAGGGTGACAGAGGTCCAGTGTTGGAAGGCAACGCTGTGAAAGCACAAGAAAAGAGAGGGTGACAGAGGTCCAGGGCCGAAAGACAGACCTGTGAAGTCATCAGAGAGAAATGAGGGAGACAGAAGCCCAGTGCTGGGGAGGGCAGCACAGTGGAAAAGGGCCAGATGAGAGAGTGGTGCCTGCCAGGAGGTCAGAGAAGTGCACACTAGAGATGGAGAGTGAGCCACTACAGAAAGACATGTACATGGTAAGTTCACGTCTGTGTTATTGGTGTTCATAGACAAAGTGGCGGAGCTGGCGGAGGGCGCCGGGAGCAAGAGAGCCGCTGTGGCACCAGCAGAGACGAAAAGGGGAGAGGGGCCGATGTTCCAGAAGTTTCTGGACAGCCTGAGAGACACCAAAGCGGAGGAGAAGGATGAGAAGAAAGCACCCAAGGTGGTGCATTTCCTCAAGAATCAGCCGCCCTTGTCGAGCATAGTTGTCGAGAGGATACGAGAGGGCTCCTTTGTTGACTTTGCCTTCTTCCCGGTATTTGATGACGGGCCAGGCGAGGCAGGGGATTGGAAAACCAGCCAGAGCGAATCCGGAGAGAGCTCGACCGGCAGGAAAAAGAGCGCCAAGGAAGTGCCTGACGTGGCAGGGTGGAGCACGTGCTTCACGTTGTTCCAGGTGGCGTGGGCTTCCAGCAAGCCGGAAATGTGGGTGCCATTGGCCTTATAGGGAGGTCATATTCAAACTGGCAAAGAGGCATCTGTGGACCCAAGTCGCCCGCTATGATAAGCGATTCAGACAGGAGGCGGCAGGGAAGGATGACGTGAGATGGGAAGAAGAAAACCTATCCCTGCTGTTGGACGTCGCCCACTTTACCCCACAAGGAAAGATCGAGCCAAAGCAAGGAGCAGGAGTGAGCGGGCCCCCTCCGAGAAAATTTGACCAGAGGCGGAGAGGAGCCTGCTTCCGTTTTAACAGGGGCGACGGCAGATGTAATATTGGAGCGCAGTGCTGATTCAACCACGTCTGCTCCAACTGTGGAGGGCAGCACTCAATGGTCCAGTGCGGCAAGCCAGGAGAAAGAAATTAGACAGCCAACATAACTGTCACAGTAGTCTATCAATGTAGTTCAGATGCCATGTTTGAATGATTGACTATCAATGTGGGATGCATCCAACAGTGCAAAATGAAAGGGGAATTAGATTGGATAGGCAGGTGGGACGTAGAACTGTAGTGGGGGAGAGAGAGATGAACTAAGTGCGAGAGAAGAGATGGGTAACTAACCGGGAAGGGTGGCTAGACTTAGTATTAGGGCGGGAGGTAGGGAAGGGGCTAAGTGCTTGGGGTTAACAGGGCGGGTAGCTAGTTCATGCACACACACACGTAGTCTAGGATGGAGAGGTGTCACGGTGTGAGGGGGCAAAAGCTATCAAAGTGTTTATGCTTTTGCAGGATATTGTTTCAAGAGACAATTGAGAGAACTCGAGCAGAGATCAGTGGTCTCGAGCAGTAGAGTGCTGCAGGGAGCAGAGGAGGTAGTGACCCCTCTGGTGTGGCAGCAGTGCGAGTCCGAGCTGGATGGACACCCAGACAGAGAGTGGGTAGAGCTCCTAGTAAGAGGCATTAAAGAGGGATTCCGACTGGGGCACGACCAGAGCAAGGTCGTGCTAGAGGAGACAGGGGGATCCATGTACGAGGCTGTACAGCACAGTGACATAATAAGGGAGTATCTGGAGAAGGAGGTACAGAACAAGAGAGTATGGAGGCTGGAGCGAGACACAGCAGGGATTCAGTGTTCGCACTTCGGGGTGATACCAAAGAAGGGTAAGCCGGGCAGATGGAGATTGATTGTGAGCCTGTCTGCTCCAGAAGGCCACAGTGTCAATGATGGTATTGACAGGAAGCTGTCGAGTGTGGCATACACGTCTGTAGATGACGTTATAAGGAGGGTACAGGAGCTGGGGGAGGGGGCCCTGATTGCCAAGGCTGATGTGAAGGCAGCCTACAGAAACATTCCCGTCCACCCCAGCGACTGGTGACTGTTGGGAATGAAGTGGAAGTGGAGACCTTCGTGGATGGCAGCCTCCCATTTGGACTCAGGTCAGCTCCCTTGCTGTTCACGGCCGTGAGGGATGTCATAGAATGGATTTCCATGCAGAGAGGAGCAGTATGGCTCAGACATTATATAAATGATTTCGTGGCAGTGTGGCGGAAGGGCACTGACCAGTGCGAGAGGGCCATGGCCGTGTTCAAAGAGACATGCCAGCGGCTTGGTATGCCGCTAGATGAGAACAAGGAGGAAAATCCCAGCGAGGTGCTGACATTTCTAGGGATGGAGATTGACTCGGTCAAGATGGAGGTCAGACTACCGTAGGAGAAGTTGGCTGAGATGAGAGCTCTTCTAAAGAGATGGAGAGGGGTGAAGAGCTGCAAGAGGAGGGAACTGGAGTCATTGGTTGGGTCCCTCAGCCATGCTTGCAAGGCTGTGAGGCCGGGCAGGGCCTTCAAGAGGAGGCTACAAGACCTCATGACCACGGTGGAGAGAGGTGGCAGAAGAGTGAGGCTGAATGTGGAAGTGAGAGCAGATTTTGAATGGTGGCATCAGTTCGGCCTGAGGTGGAATGGCACCACCCTCATGAAGGAAGTGGTCACCGATGAAGAGCCACAGGAAGAGATGTTTTCGGACGTGTCTGGGAACTGGGGCTGTGGGGCAACATGGAAGGGCAGGTGGTTCCAGATCCAGTGGAGTGCACTGCCTGGGACGAGCGGGTGGAGCATAATGTCCAAGGAGTTGCTGCCAATAGTTGTGACAGCAGTAGTGTGGGGCAGGCAGTGACAGATGGAAGATGCCCCAAGTGGATCTGAGTCCGGGTCAAAGAATCCAAAACGGACAGGTTGAGAGTGTGGGCCTTCGTGATGCTGCAGAGGACAGACTTAGACATCTGCCCAGTGAAGGCTGTGCTCGAGTTCATGGCAGCCAGAGTGCCGGGCCCTTGTTCGTTTTTCACGGGCCAGGATGGAGTGGGACTCACCAGGCGGGACTTCGTGGTGGAAGTCAGAAAGGCCTTGGTCGAGAAAGAAATACCGGAAGCTAGGATTTCTGGCCACAGTATCCGGATTGGAGCAGCCACAGCTGCAGCCGCATGCGGAGCCTCAGAGAAAGAGGTGAAAGCCCTGGGGAGATGGAGGAGTAGGGAATACAAGGGCTACATCAGGAGAGAGGAGGGAGATCAAGCGGCCTCAGCCAAAAAGTGGACTGAGTCGATCAAGTCAGAGAGGCCTAGCTAATGCTAGTCAGAGATCACAGTGCCATGGTCACATATAATCTCCCTCATGTGTGTTCAGTTGATAATATCCGAGTATTTGTTCAATGATGGAATGTCAACATGTTTGCTAGGGTAGAGGCGGGTAGCAGGAATAGGGCTACCCAGTTGGGAAAAAAGGGGAGTATGGGTAGTGCTAGTCCTACCTTGGGGTAGTGTGTGCGTCGGAGCTGCGGGGCTCTCCGAGGGGTTGTTGTTGTGGGGGGGGTGGGTTCGGTGGGGAATGTGCAGCTGCGGTAAGATAAGCCTCAGCTGCCCAAGGTCGAGCTTCAGGCACAGGCACTAGGGGCGCGCCAAGCCCCATCAAGGCCTTGTCGGAGGCATGGCCGAGCCTTAAGTGATGGGCGCGGCCTCGCACGCGTGACTGCAAACCTCCGGCACACACTTCAAAGATGAGTAAAGCCAACTGTAAGATACCTCAACAGTGCGTCACACAGATCCTCAGCAGGTGAAGCACGGCGGACTAAGGTTACTGGCGATTAAAGGGGCTGGTAAGCCGGTGGGGGGAGAGGACGGGACGAAGACCGAGCATGTGCCCGGACCCGCGCAGGCGCTGGGCTGGCATAAGACGTTAGGACCTCGCGTAGAGTGCACCAATTTCGAAATAAGAACAAATGGATAAGGAAATGAAAGACAGGACCCCCCAGACAGCTGGGCAAAGTCGCGGTTGAACCTCGCAGTAGAGAAGACCCCACCCACCGCATTCCAAAAATATAAGAAAAAGGGAAGGCAGTGGGGAGAGGGGTGCTTCCTCCGGGACCTAGGTTGGCGTAGGGTACCCCGTGGCTTGTAGTTGAAGGGGGGAATGTGCAGCTGCAGCAAGATAAGCCTCAGCTGTCCTAGGGCGAGCTTCAGGCGCAGGCACCTGGGGCGCTTTAAGCCTCATCATGGCCTCGTCGGAGGCGTGGCCGAGCCTTAAGTGATGGGCGCGGCCTCGCACGCGCGACTGCAAACCTCCGGCACACACTTCAAAGAGGAGTAAAGCCAGCTGTAAGATACCTCAACAGTGCGTCACACAGACCAGCAGGTAACCAAGAGATTCCCAAGCAGCCTTAGAGCTTCATTTTTCTGGGAAAACAAGAAATCTTATCAAATCCTTCCAACAAACCAGCCATTGTGGTGTATCCTGCCCCCTGAGAGTTACGCTTAGAATCTGCTGGACAGTGAAGCACTTCTGTTGAATGTTCTTGGCACAGGGCACACTTGCTCCAGTCAGTGGTGAGATACATCAGTGATTACTGACAATGTGCTCGGGTCACCTGACACACTGGGCAGTAATATTATACAGGTGTTAATTGCAACTGCTATCTTCTGTAACTCCAGTCAGTGATTTTGCATAAAGCAAGTTGGCTATGACAAGTTTTACTGTGCAGAATACTATGTGTATAGCACTTAACAGTTGCTTAACTTTTTATTGAAATAGATATAACTTTGATTCAAATTTATATTATTCATCTTAATATGAGCTTTCATATGATACCTAACATGGCACTATTTAATTTAATAATTCAAAAATTACTACAATCGTAATAATTACGGCATACTAATTAGCACCTAAAGGTCAAAAAAGGTCAAATCAGAGATGTCCCTATAGCCTAAAATCATCTTCAGGTTGTTGGCTATCAGCATGCAAAATTTCATGCTTTTATCACAAAAGTCACAATACCCCAGAGTTATCAGTCCTAGTACAAACGATTTGGTGAAGATATCTAGTGTGGAATAAACAACTTATTGCACTAGTCAGAATGAGATGGCTAGATATTTCACTCTTAGGCTTTATTTCACTTACTCTGGCTTGTGAAAATATATTAACCAGCTCTTAAAATCTTTCGCCATATTACATTCTGACTCATGTAATAAGTACTATAATATATAATATAATTAAAAAAGCCAGAAAATGAGACTCCTAAGCACAAATCCAATGCTTATACTTAATTCCAAATAGTGCACATCTTATAGTACAGCTTGAGTGTGGTTTTTCTCTCCATATTTTCAAGGACATAATAAGATTATGGAATCAAAATTTCTGGACAAAGTTTTAGGGCTCCAAGAAATTTTACAAGAACTAAAAAGTTCTGTGCTCTTTGGAATCATTTTTAGATATTTAAACTAGCTACATCATAGCTATTATTTGCTGTGTACTATAGCGACAGCTTTTTTAAAGGCATAGATTATGAAATGGCAAAATTTGGCATAACCAAGAGAATTATGGAATTATTTGTCAAAGTCAAGCAGAATGATCAAAAAATCATGTTGTAATTTTCCTGCTACTGTCACTATTTTGTGTTATTAGAAAGTTTGAGTAATTAAATTGGTTATTTCTTGAAAAGAAATTGATGCTTGTAGGAAGGGGGAAGGGAATTTTGATTTTCTCCTTCCCTCCCTTCCCCTCCCGTCCACTCTGTTAAACCCTGGATTCATAATCCAAATCCTCATGATAGAGTTAACATTAAAGATAATAATATACTGTAAATGTATTTCATGCATTCTTTTAACTGTAACGTTTGATTTTTTAAAGGTTTTGTTTTGTTTTGGTGCTCAGTGGTTGCTGTCAATTCAAATTAATGCTTACTTATGGTAAATGTCTGTTGCACTTCATAAATATTTTCACTGGTTCATGGTTGATTAAAAAAAAATCAGCTTATTTAACCCAAACAATATTTATCTATAGATTAAGAGGCTAAACTTTGAGATACACCTCTTGGCATATTTTATCAGTTCGCACCTCTGAAATTTAGTGGCACACTGAAGTCAAAGTGCACTTGCCATTTAAATGTACCACTATTAATATTTTTTCAGCAGCTCTTGCCTATAGTCCACTGCGCTTTGTTAAGCTGTAGAAGTTGAAATAGTCCATATGTACTTACATGTAATAACGCTAGAATAGTAGTGCAGCCATACAGTGGGTCTCATTGTCACTATACACCTTTTGAAGTAAATTTCAAGTGCACGACGATGCAGAATGCAGAATGGCTGCAATATTCCTTTGTTGATTTCCTTATTTTTAGTTTTCCTCATTTTTATTTTTCCTTCATTTTATACTATCTTTTATGTGATTTGGCTGATATTTTTTAAAGTTGTTGGTGTAATAATTGTTGTGGGACCATCTCCTAGCAACCACACCAAACAACAATAAACAGACATATTGTCCTGATGTTTGTTTGTATGTGTGTATCTATGTCAGTGTTTCACTTTTGTGCACTTTTAATCTGAGTATGATCGGGGCGTGTCACACACACTCATTGCATATTTTATAAGTGTGTTTCACCCGAGGGAGGCGAATGTACAAAAATGAGCCATCCGTGGTTTCATTCAGATCCAAATAAACCTGGTGTACATTAAAAAAACCTCCTACAGTGTGACTTACTCTGTCTGATGGTCTAGTTATAGCTTGTGAGCAGTGTGGAGTACAGTGTAGGTAACTAAGGATCCTGGTGGCAGTACTACTAACTCGCGTGTGGTTAGCTTGACCCCATTTCTGCATCCATCCCTACAATTGTGTTTCTTTGTATGCTATCAAACTCTTGTTTTCACAGAATTTGAATGATAGTTTTATTATTATTTTTCTTCATCTTGCAGACATTTGAGAGGCCAGCACATTATGTAGCAGAATAAGAGAAGTAAAGGACTTTGAGGAAGAATGTACGTCCAACAGAATCCAGAGATTGGATGAAAGACAGCACATCAAACATTGTCATTTATTAAACTTGTCGGAACTAATTTATATTTTTTTTCCAATTTTTATGACAAATATGTATGAACAACTTCAATGTTTTTACTCAGTCTTTACTCTGAGATACATGACATGTGATATTACGCATCGTCACTTCGCCTATGTTTGTAGCTAGGTACCTAGCCTTCAGTCATGGAATGACTCCTGTACCTTGGTGGTCTGGTTGTTTACATATCTTTGGATACAACCTGCCTGGACTCGAATACAACTTCCAACAGAGCTGGCTGTGTGGCACCACGTGGATATGTGAGACAATAATATGTAGCTATGCACCAACTAATGATATACAGATGGTAGCTATACTTCTGGAACGTTATCTAGAATATACCAAGTTACATGCGCCATATGGAGCTGTAGATATGGACCATTATATAGGAGTAGCTTCATTGTGTGCATTACACTAGTAGCAATATGTATTTAGTGTAATGACATAAAATGCTTTCCATGCATTAAGCGAAAACAAAATGTCTAAACTGATCACAAAAAAGAAAAATATTTCTTTGAATGATAAATGTTCATAACCAATACAGGCATTTTAAGTACAAAGTTCCACCATAGGCATTCTCATGAGCTGCAATGATTAGATTCCACATACTGACACTCCCTTTTCATCACTTCCTTGTGGCATTACAAATCCACTAATATTATACACAACTCAAAATATGACCTCCCAGATTAGCATAGAATATAAAACTAAGAGGAAGTGATTAGCATTGTACACCATGTAAAAGCTCGTGCATGTAGTCCATCTGAACGTTTGTATGTGGCAAACAATAGCTATTTATAAAACCAAAGTGATAATGTGTTCAAGACTAAGTTAAGATTTTCCAGTTCATTCAGCTACTAACACTCTTAGCCTCACCATTATGTTATCACTATTCATGAGCTTCACATTTTATAGTCACAGGGACTGGGACCCCATTGAATACTAGTTTACATGCAGGACTTACCTCATCAGTGTAATACATCATGTTTTATCAACTGAAAGTATTAATTATTTATTCACATTGTGCTGTTGTTATTATTTTTATCATTGTATACTATTATGATGATGATGATAATTTTTTTTATTTGACTGATACATTTGACATAACTATGAACTAGCTAGCTAGCTAATAAAAGACCACCTTGCCTTCTGAGGTCTGATAATAAAAGACTGGATAAGATAACACTAGCACCTCGGCAGTTTGGTTGTTCCAACCATTGTTCAGATTCTTATGCCACTTTTAAGGTACAACTGGAGTCAAGCTACTACGGGGAGTTTACTGACTTCACATTGCAGAAGTGATTGTGAGAAGCATTTTTACAGCACCTAAAGTTTTCTAGCCTGTGGAAATAGATACTAGAGGAATAATAGGCCTAAGCTTTCTCTCATTCTGGAGAGCTCCACTGAATCATCTGGCTCATGAATGAAACCATACATACATAACTAAAGATATACACAATGGTATACTCAGGAACTCTATCTAATGTACAAGTGAATTTTACACTCCAAATGTATAATTCTATTGTATAACCTGGGGTTTCATGAATGTTCAGGTTCACCCTCACCAGAGTTGAGCTCTCCCTCTGCTGTGTTGAGCGTATTTTTGACAGTCACCACTTATCTTGAACATTTTTGTGCATTCCACTATCACCCTCATTCCTGTAGCTATATAACTGTGGTATGCATTCAAAGTATTATTACTGAAAAGAAAAGTGTAGAGGGTTCTGTTGGGTCTGTGTTAGCTAACAACCTGGATTTGACAAGTCGCTGCATTAACTTAGTACGTTCAACTGAACCAACCCCGAAACAATGAATGTATTTTGAAGTTGTTTACTTGGCATTAAAAATACAATAAAGGAAATCTAGTTTTATTCTACTTGGCAGTAACCTATATCTTTAATTCCAAAAACATCGTATTGTCAGTAAGAGATTGTGTGAAGTTATGGACTTGCACATTAAGCAATATTACTGCTACAGCATCTGATACTGTAATATGTACATGTGCTTACTCTATTTGATACTAGACAAAGTTTCGATTCGGAAGCCTGAATAACAAACACAGGACATAATCTAATAAAATGACCACAAAACTGATAAAATTAAAAGGTTTAGTAAAATTTCTACAGTCGAAACTATTTCAGTGCACTTGGTATAAATGAAGGCAGGCTTAATCGAACATTTTTGTGCTACACCAGCATATATAAATACAATATTTTTTCCTGCCTATGCATGCCAATAAACCTTGTGCATTTAAACTTTTGTTTGATTTTTCTAGGAAACATTAAAACAGAGGCAATAACAGAATTAATTTGTTAGAAACTGCTAGACCAACAAAGCTGTCTTCATCAAAACTTGCCAACACATGTAGACAACATTTACTGCGCCAAATGAAATCTACGTGCTCACAATTCACATTTAATTATTCATGGATAAAAAAAATCATAATGTACGATTCAGAAACCTGAATAACAAACACAGGACTTAATCTAATAAAATGACCACAAACCGTCTGGTAAAATTAAAAGGTTTAGTCCAATTTCTACAGTCAAAACTAGCAATTTCAGTGCACTTGATATAAATGAAGGAAGGCTTAATCAACCATTTTTTTGCTACACAAGCACATAATCTGCCTTAACATGCCAATAGACCTTATGCATTTAAACATCGGTTAGACTTTTCTAGGAAGACATTAAAATAGAGGCAATTACAGAATAAATTTATTAGAAATTGCAAAACCAATAAGCTGTCTTCATCAAAACTTGCCAACACATATGTAAACAACATTTACTGCTCAACTTCATCGCTAAAATAAATAAAAATGTTTAAAAATACTCATGAGGTAAAACAACGATTGTCACTACATATTTACCTTTCCTTGCATGACAACAGACCTTACGTACATTTATTCACCATGAATTAGGACTTGAAGTAATAACTTTTCTTATTCTTACTGTCATATATAACATTTCAAATTATTAACATCGCCATTAATCTTTTGGGTAAAAGCGATACTTATGTCCTGCAAAAAAAATTAACTACTTATTACTCCCACTCACTTTTATAATGTGTGCATATTTGCTCAGTTAGACCTGTCACTGCTTCAATTAAAGTACTAACTTAGAGCCAAACAACTTGCCCAAAATTGTACCTAAAGTAGTTTTTATATGATTCCCACTGAAATCTCACCAACATGTCCTGACATGCTTTTTTTAGTACAGCATTTGGTAAAAAAATATAAAAGAGCGAGATTATAGTTCAAGCCTAAATGAACTAAATGAACACGAGCATTTGCATCTTGAAGTACACTGCCACTTTGATAACTATAATTCTGCTCACTTACTACTTGATCACATGTCTTAATATCGAAGCTTTACTACACTTATCCTTCAACCGTATGTCTTTATCTGAAACACATTCAATCAATTTAGCCCATTCTGACAAAAAAATATTTAATACACTTATACAATATTTGACAATAGCATACCGTCACGCTCCTTCGCTTTGATCTCACCTGCAACCACATACAACAGCTATAAGTAATTACTCACCCGTAACCACATACAACAGCCATAAGTATATACTCCACTGCTTTGTTTGTGTTTTTAAAGCTCTATCATTGATTTCTACACATACTGTAGTTTCTTGGTTTGAATTGGTCCCTTAGCCATTCAACATATTTCACTACATCCACAAAGTTGTTAATTTTTACTCTCTGACTTCGCCTTATTCTCCTCCGCTTTCGTTTTTTTTCCCTTCGCTTTCTTCTTTTCCTTCTTTGCTTTCTTTTTTTCCTCCTCAGCTTTCTTTTTTTTCTCCTCAGCTTTCGTCTTTTCCATTTCTGCTTTCTTCTTTTCCTTCTCCGCTTTTTTTTTTTCCACCTCAGCTTTCTTTTTTTTCTCCTCAGCTTTCGTCTTTTCCATCTCTGCTTTCTTCTTTTTCTTCTCCGGTTTCTTTTATTCTTACCTTATCTTCTAAAACTTGAACATCATTTCAAACATAGCTGACACATCCATGCTTAGCTTTACATTAAGAGAATCGAAGTTGAAGGGGGGGTGAATGTGCTACATGTTAGTGTAATATCCCAATAGGCTATACCATTTTAACCACAACTTCCTCTAAAAAAAATTGCTGGTGGCTTTGTCTCAGGTATTTCATTCATACAGCCCAGGTTATAACAATTAAATTAGATGTAGTCTCTCTCTTTCACAAAAAACTATATCAGGACATTATAATAACACCACGTAGACTTCATGGCAAGAGAATACAACAAATTAGTTATAGCAAATACATTCAGCTGTATTAATACTTTATGACAATGATACTGGAACTATGACAGCAGTTGCTTATTATATGTCAATTATCCGGAAGTATTTGGACATTACTGTTTTTCATGGTCATATTGTCATAATAACCCTAGGAGTCAAAAAAACACTTTTGTTTTGTGACAGCATCTAAAAGAGTGGGTGGGGGTACATCTGGACCACTATGACAATGGAATAATTAAATCATTTAAACCTTTCAGCTTGGAAAAAACTTTACGATTACTCACTGATTTTAAATTAAACTTGATGTTAGTATGAATGTTAGTCCTACAGGATCTCACACATATACATGTTAGTTCATGATCTCTTACTACATTTAGCTATTCCACTATTCAGCACAGACTTCCTCCTGTATGGAATCATAATTGAGATTTTTCTTCAATTTTAGGAAATAACTCGCCCCTGTATAACAATGAAAGTCCTCCACTCTCATGTAACATCAACAACAAATCAAATTGTTTAAAAAATATTTATCTTTAATTATTGCAAACTCATTCACAAAAATATACAATTTAAGTATATAAACTTAGAGTCCAGACAACAATGGAGTTGATACAAAAATCAGAATGACATCGTCATAAATTAATAAAACATGCATAAAATAAACGAAAGAACATGAACTTAGTAGTAAGAATGTCTGTCCATAAACACTCTACATAATACTTCTATGAGGAAATTGACACAAAGTGACATTGTGTCACCTCATGTTTGTGAAGAATTTAATAAATTAATTAATACCATAGCAGAATCATATTTAGAAAAAGGGCATAGCCAGGGAAACATTTTACAGTAAGTGGAAAGTGGGAGCTGACAGTTTTTGTCACTAAATTTCTGGAGACAAACTAAAGAACGCATTACAGCTATTTAGAGAACAAAAACTAGAATAATAAGTAAGAAAAAAGTCATGAGCACCTGAACAGATGGAGAATAATACAATAAAAATTAAACGGCTGGCTATAAAGAAGAAGCATTCTGTTTGCCATTTACGGACGAACAGTATACCGTCAGAGCACTTATAGATACTATCTTGAGGGTTCATAGTTAATCAAGAAATGCTTAGGTTCAAACACATACGGCATTGAAAGAAGCTATGTAGATACCACTCGAAAAATTATTACTTATACCTGTTTGTGGTGAGTTGGGGCACTCATTTTAACGTGGCGTGGATCGAACTGAAAAAATAGTAAGTTATTCAGGAAGGTTCTTTGTGAGTGGCTACTTTATTTTAATAATAGCTAGAGGTCACAGAGCATGTCAAAATTCCCGTTTTATATTGGAACCTTCTTAGAAGAAGTACAGAATGAGGTAAACGAGGCCACAAATTTTGTGTACAGAGAATAGCATTGAATAATAAATACCAACAAAATTACTGGCATCATACAATCAATAAATGGATCTGTTGTTTCCACACAAACCCATTGGGGGGAAGGGGGGGAGGGGGGAGGTGAGAGCTTAGTACGGAGACAATCACCATTTTAAATAATTTATTTTGGATACAATAGCAAGGTTAAACAAATAATATAATTAAGTGATGAAACCTCGTATATTACAAGCATTGAATAACCTACCCTTAGAAAGCTACATATTTATAATGTCATTACTAGCACTAGATCTACAATGCCTGCCTTCCACACATTATATTCTTGTTTCTTCTTTGTTTGTAAACAAATGTTCGTTGATTTTTGGGCGTCGCAAATTTAGTGTCTTTTCCGTCCATCACTACACCACATGTAACATTGAAAGATTTAATGGAAATTATTGTTTTCTATCCTGAACAAGAGGCATATACGAAAGTTGTTGGTTATGTATTTAGAATCACTTGGAATATACAGCACCTTATTATGATTGAAGTCACAACTAATATAAATTATACCTGGAGTGGAAATGCCAACCCAAGCACTAGCTTAATAAATAGCTTTGTAGCACATGACTGGACATCTTGTTTACCTATCCAAATCAATAGCATTGTATTAATTCTTACGTACTATTGATTACATATCAAAATGAAAAGAGGGACAATGATAAAATGTGTATAAAAAACCCCCGAATGTAGGCAGCAATTGAACCTAGTATTTCTAGCTCTACACCAATGTTCTGGCCACTCAGCTGCAAACAACTTCCAAACTCCACAAACCTGTATCTGTATATTGCAAAGTTGTACAGCAATAATGCAATACAGTACAGCCACCAACTATGTCCCGCAAGAACACCTTTCAGTGTTTATTAGAAACACCTCTTTCTCGGGAAGAAATTATAATCAGTAGATTGAAAGTCCATAGCTAGTTATAGTTTTTACACACTTTATCTTTACTTACCAAATTAGAGAAACGTTCAATCTTAGTTCGATGATGTTAAAATTTTGCAGATGTATACCTTAAGCCTTTTATTGTAAATACACCCCAATTTATTTGACTGACCAACAAAATTGGTTTCAAAGACTAACCTTAACTCTTATTTTCCTATTCTAAACCAGTATACTTGGATATACAGTGTGAGTTTTACTTCAACTGAGTCGTTAGCTAAAATTTATACGCAGTATCCACACAAACATACAAAAGAACACTGTGACTTAAGAAAGTGTACAATATTTATATACCTTCCAAGCATTGAATCTTATTATTATATTATCTATAGAATAAAAAGTACTCCAAGCGAATCTTATGGAGAATAAAAGTCTGAAGAAAAAATAATTAAGATTTCTGCATGAAATCAAGACACACGAATAAAAAAAAAGTTGAATAGTAAAAAATCAAAGGTTGCGGCTGGGAGTCCTTGAAACCTTTATTCAGAATCTACTGGGAATTTTTGAACTGCCATTCAGCATCGTTTGCACGCCTCAAAAGTTATTCATCTTCTGTAGTGAGTCGCCAATTAGCAACAAAGTTCAAATAAATAATATATTTTTGGAACCATTGTATGAAGAAACTGTTTTATCAGATGGTATTTTGGATGTTGATTTATTTGGCAAAATGTATTTTTTGAAAGAAAATTCAAGTGCGGTAAAAGTTCCACCTGATGAAATAAACCAATTCAAAAGTGGAAGAGGCTAATCAGAAAAGTTAGAAATTACTACATTGAAGTAATTGTTTTATGATAAATACACATTAAAATCTGAACATCTGAAGCATGTGGAAAATATATTCCTTACATTTTTGTTCATATGTTCATATAGTCAGGAAGGTGGTACGACTACAGGTGGTCTGATCTAACCAGTGTTAATCCTTGTTGGAAATTGAAAAAGACTAATTCCAATACCGTGGAAAGAATTCAATGAAATCGTTGAACTAGGGTTATGGTCCAGGTTGTCCAAAGCACCCATTGTAAATAACCCCTTCCGCAGACAAGCTGGAGCTACAAACTTATTTTCTTCAAATCGCTCACAAATAGCAGTGAAATCCATTCCTCCAGTTCCAAGACCCTATCATCATATGAAATGTTGATTTTCAATTGATGAAATTGTTGAATGAGTTTCTTGCTTCTAGTCACCTGATGTACATTGATGCCAATATACATTGGGATGGGTGGTTCTCGCAGCAGAGAGTGCCTAGGTTTTACACTCACTTTGGAGGGTCGTTTATTCACATTGTAAAGAAGTTGGCAAGCATTGAGGCAAGCTTGTATGTTTCGTCTGTCCTGATTTTGTAAATTGAGACCATTGAATATAAGCGAGACCAAAAACTTGAGACTTGAAGGCAGTGAGTCATGATGGCACTTTGGCGAAAAACTACCAGTGAATTTGAAGTGATCATGTGTGAAGATGTCCTTTCGGACATTGGTAGCTGCCTTAGCGAGTATTGCAACATCTTTTGTGAGTCTGGTTTTATTTATTTGCTTGGTAAGTCTAGTCTTCAAGACAATTCACGTACATGGAGTGAATGTCGGATAATGGGAATTAGAGGGTTACTGAGTTCACAGCTTTCTCAATTTAGCTTGTGAGTTCCAACAATGCTCGTGACTCATTTAATTTCTCATTTATGCATTGTAATTGATGGCTGGACTTTCTAAGATGACTTCTGTAACTTTTTCTCAGATTCACTAAATATTTCAAGTGGTAATTAGCTTTCCTTACTATAAGATCACCAACATCTACAAATCTTGCAGGAAGGTAGGTTTACTGTAACTCATACCATGGCAATGTCTTCATCTAAAGTCAACACTTAATGAAGGCCAGCTTCCTCGCATCACTTTTCACAAAACAGGCAGGTATTGATAGTAATCACTCTGCGGTTACTACGACTTCTATCAAAGTCATATTCACTCTCACGAACACTCCTCTTCTTCAAATAAAAAGTGTCTTTATTACATACTTGCACTGCTTTATAGAGCTGTGCATGTAATAGGCCTGATTATTAGATCACAACATCTTGCTATTTTGCTCCCCCGCCAAAATTTTTTGTTATCACTTCAGCAACACAACCTGCATTCATTTTGACTTAATATATCACTTTGCTCATTCACCCTCACCCTTTCTTCTGTCCCTCCTATGTCCTTTTCTTTCACTCTGTCTTTATAAATTTTTCTTCAATCTTAATCTCTTTCCTTGGTACTTACTCTGTTTTTCTCACTTCAACCTGGTTGTACACCTAGTAATTAACACCTAGCTATTCAGTGCCATTTAGTCACATTCACACACACAATTCAGCTTGATTGTATCAAACAGCCTATAAACTGTGGCTCAGTTCAGTTTTATACCTTTCTCATGTTACTTGAATGCCCACAAGGCCGAGAAATTATGGCTCATTAAACTTATAAGATCTGTCAAAGGAATAAGTACTCGGTTAGCTCTGTAGCTTTGCTACATCTAAACCATCATGCTTTTATTCAACAGGTGACAATTGTTCCAAATAATAACATTAAGCTAGTAAAGTTAATCACTCTCTTCCAAATTATTATGCATTTGTTCCAGCAGTAGCTTTGACATCCTCTGCTATTGCTGTCCCCAGTTCTGCTAACACAGAAACAGAAATACCTCAAACATATCTGCTGGATATAGCCATAGTTGAGGAAGCAGATTGGAATGGGCTTGCTTACCATGCCTTACACCAGCCTTCTATGAGAGATCCTCCAGCGGTACGTGCTTTGCTGCCACTGTTTTATGAAAAATCTGCCACTCCGTCAATGGTAAAACACGGCGTGAATGCCCAAAAGCAAGCAGTTGAGTATCTCAATTCAAGACAAATTCTTGTCACTACCTTTGATCAAACCCTATTTGCACTTGTATAATTAGTGCAGTGGAAATGGCCAAACATATATGGTGAGAAGAAATATATTGTTATGCTAAGTGGTTTAAACACTGAAATGGCCCTTTGGATCAATTAGCTCTGTAGCTCTGCAACATCTAAACCAACCAGCTTAATTCATGGCTACTGAGCGAGCAATTCACCGAATGTAACCAACTATCTTTCACGATTCCGAGGCCCGTGCTGGAACAACCATGCTGGAACAGTGGAGATATTACAATCGAGGTTCCTTCAGGATGGAGAAGCTTTTTCGAATGAGGATAGCAGACCCTGCAGCCACTGAGCAACAGACTATCCCGAGCAACCCAGAGCATGTCAGACTCTGGAATCTGGCTTTCCAACAACCTTTCACATACTGTGACTAACTCTGTTCTGAATCTTTCCTCCAGGAAGCTGTCAAAGCTAGAGGCAGAAGTGTTGCAACTAGGGTTGTAAGTCGCACTTACTCTGAGAAAAATTCCGTATCTTCTACAATTCTTCAAGAGATACTACCAAAAAATCCAGGAAGACACATACCAGGAAACGGAACGGCAGGCAAACCAATTTGTAGCTGATTATGACAGAGAAGATACTGCTTTCAGTTCATGAGAAGACAAAATACACGACAGATTTGACTGGGGTCGGAACACAGAGACTTATTATCTTTGCAACGTGCTTGTGGGCCAGCCTACATGAAGTGATGAAGAGTAAAGAGGAAAACAAAGGGACATTGAACTGACAATCGAGGTGTTGTTAATTGCATTGATTGGTCACATGTTGTTTGTGTATTATGCCATGTGTATCATTATTTTTTTTGTTACGTCATCATGGGGTGGAGCCATGCTTCTCTATAAAAGTGTCGGTTCTGCCTCTTGGTTGACCAGTGTTCAATTATATCAATTTACGTTGGGATATTAAGACATTGACTTGGGCGCTGGCTGCGGCGAGCTAACTAGCGTTGGACATTCTGGTGGCTGCGACTGATTGCTGTTACCAAGTGCGAGGTCCCCAAACCTGAAGAACCTACGGAGCCTAAGGGAGGGAACCCCCCACAGTGCTCAAGTCTCCCAATCAGCTGAGGCCCATAGTGAGTTGTTGCTATGGGCCCACCCAGATGCTGTCCCAGCATGTGCAATTATTATCTCAGGGACTAACTGCAGAACATATCATCCCTTTTCACTTCCTAAACAGATTTAGTAAGAGTCATTGAACAGCTTTGTATTCCTTTAAAAAGCAGAAAGTCACTTATGCTGGCTACAGTAGATGTCCGTGTCCTCTATCCCTCAATCCCACAAGGCGTCGGCATACCATGGTACTACAATGGCCATCTCCACGGACCCACCTGTCAGGAAAGGTTAATCGGAATGTTTTCGTTAGGTCATAGATGAATACTTAGAACTGGAGCATGCGGTAAAGGTTCATGCATACGAATTCAAGACATCGAAGCCGACATTTTATATGCCAGTTCATGGTGTATCGACACAGACGTCAACAACAACCAAACTACGAGCCGTATTTGATGCTTCTGCCAAGACGTCTAACAAAGTATCACTCAACTTAACACTTTTCACTGGGCCTAATTAATACCCTTTCCTACAAAACATTATATTCAAGTTCAAACTGAAATCTATTGGAATCAGTTCCGACATTGGAAAGATGTTCTGTCAAATTATGTTACATAAAGTGGAACGCGACTTGCATACGTTTCTTCACAAACTTTGGCCGGTGTAGAAATCTGCAGAATACGTTTAACTTTGAGAGTTAAGTTATCACCCTACATTGCCATGCAAGTCATTCAACAATGGGTAAAGCAATTATTGGAAAACTACCCTCTTGCTGCAAATGGTATTTTAAAGAACTTCTACGTAGACGACTTTCTTTCAGTGTTGGCACTACAGAACAGGGAAATGCAATCAGAGTACAGCTTTGTAACCTCTTAAAAAAAATTGGGATAAACATTCGAAAATGTAGGACAAATAACGCAGAACATAGGAAGCTTATACCAGAAGAATCCTTGGAATTGAGCGACCTCAGCCTCCCCAAACTACTTGAATCTTCTCATGCTCTAGGTATTCAGACACTTTACATGAAGAACTGACAACACGAACAAAGAGCAATGTGACTAAACGGGAAGTATCGTATATTGCAGTCAAAATGTACCACAAACTTAATTTGTTCTCACTTGCATTCATTTAAGCAAGATAATTTTGAGTGAGACTTGGAGACGCAAACCGGATTGTGCATATTAAACTTTGTCATGAACTTACTAGTGAAGCTTTCAATCAAGCTTTCAAGCATTTCAAAAGTCGAAAAGGAATTCCACAAGTATATTCAGACAAAGGCAGCAATATTATATGAGCAAAATCAGATATTGTAGAATTACAACAATTGTTTGAGGAACAGAAAATTAAGCCAGCCATACCTCATCTAGTGACAGATCATAAGTTTGAATGGCACAATACACCATACTGTGGTGGAATGTGGGAGACTTCCATCACACTGATGAAATTACTAAGAAAAATTCACGCCCCACACTTGCCGACATTTGAAAAACTATCCACTGTATTAGCCGAGTGTGAAGCTATTTGACAATCACCTCATTGGAGTTTACCTCAGAAGAGTTAGTTCACACTGCTAGCCATTTTTTGATTGTTAAACCACTAACAGCTCTACCTAACTTAATGGACAAGAAAAAAAAAGATCTGAATCTGATGTAAGGCTGGAAACTGGTCAATGAATTACATCGACTGATTTAAATCACTTTGATTAAAGAATATGTCTCCATTCTACAATTAAAAGCGAAATGGTATCTGAAAAAACGAAAAGTTAGAATCAATGACATAGTTCTTGTCAATGACTCATTGATGAATCCCACATGTGCCCACTTGGCTAGAGTTGTTAAGGTATATCCTGGAGTTGACAACATCGTACGAGTGGTGGACCTCAGAATAAGAAACAAGATCTATAAAAGGTCTAAACATAGACTAGTATTACTAGTTACAAATGAAGAGAAAGGATTGTTCAGCCTGCCCCGAGAATATGACCAGGTCTACCATGGTATGAACGTTATTTAAGAGACACATCGCATACACACAATGGCGCATGTACAGTGATCGTTTATAACCGTCTAAAATCTGTGTTGTTTGGCAACGCATTGTAACCATAGTTAATGCTTATAATAATTCTATTAACAAGATTACTATTTTGTGTTTAGTAATAACACAAGGATCACTCTGGTACTTCGAGAAACAATTGCTACAAATAACTAAAACCATTCCCACTATTGCACTACCCGATTATGGAGACGAAGCTTGTGAACGTCATCCTTGCCCCCTTCAAATGTATTATTAACTTAATCACCAGACAAGGTTATGAAATTATAGCTATTATTAATTATCAGAAAAGTTTTGTGTAGGATGGGGAAAATGGTGCGTGGAGGAGAAAGAGAGGGGTGCAAGATAAAATAATAGCTCAATTACTAGAAAA